>Ga0307517_10004793_pt1 | contig 20639 bp, 18 predicted proteins | sample 23_EM_MG_FD_194515 | JGI IMG/M metagenome (GOLD analysis project Ga0307517, IMG submission 194515) | Populus trichocarpa ectomycorrhiza microbial communities from riparian zone in the Pacific Northwest, United States - 23_EM | ecosystem: Host-associated > Plants > Roots > Unclassified | place...
TGGACACTATAGGAGAAAGAGCGTGCATGCATGAGAGAGAGAGAGAGAGAAACTGGTATGACAGGAACAAGGTGGAAGTGAGGAAGGAGGGCGATCGCCTGGTTAGTGGTCGCAAGCGCGAAACGAAGCTCTTGCTGCCCAAGCGGAAGCAAAGAACAAAAGAGATTACTTGGTGTGTTCAGATAACGAGGGAGGGGGAAGGTGGGGGGAGTAGAGGGGGATGGAGAAAGGTGAGGGGAGGAGAGAAAGCCGTTGCAAGAGACGCTATAGAGCACAATACGATGAGGCAGTAGAGAGATACACCACAAAGCCTGACGACAGAGCACAACGTGGGAGGTGGCAGCCCGGTTGGATAAATGACAGGGAACGTTAGGAGACAGTGGTGTTGGGAGGTAGTACAGCGGAATCACGAGACCGGGGCCAAAACAGGACGACGAAGAGGGTAGGGGCACAGAAGAGCCATGACGAGCTTTCATAGATCTGTTTGAATTGCGTTGGAATCCGGTCGGTCTGCGTGGGTATTGAGGTCTGTTCGGGCAAGGGCGTCGACCAGGGCATCCTGGTCTCTCCGCCTCTTGTGGCGTTTCCTTCTGTCTTCCTTGATGATGTGTGTTATCCTGCGACGAATCTTGGAGTGCATTCGTGGATCGCCCACTGCTTGTTTGCACTTGTAGCACGCAAGTTCGATCGACGCCAGCAGGCGAAGAGTTTCAGAGTTATTCAATGCCTAGGAGGAGAATGACATCAGCAACGGCTTGCAAGAAAAATAGCGATACAGACATTTAATGACCACGAGACGACTCTCGAGTTTTCGATGCAACCGATGACGACGAAGTTGCCTCGTTTCTCCGCCTGCAGGTCACAAGACTGTGGGTTTGGTGTTTTGTGAGAGGCGGTTGAGCCGATAGGGCGAACCAGCGTACCTCATGGAAGGTTGTCATGATTTTGTCGTTTGTTGCAGAGCGAACAACTTGAGAGAATACGCCCGTCAGCCACTCGTAGGTCTGGTGGCGGGATGACAAAGAGATACCACTTACCAACGCGAGACGATTGACCGTGGATTTCTTGGGTGACGGTAGCACGCCCGAGATAGACCCAAGCGTCCTTCCCGGGTCGGCGAATGTGGACTTTGACTGGGATCTCTGGAAAACCTTCACGAGATCGAGAGGGTGCTGTTGACGCAAGCGTTGGAGCTGGACCGGGAGGAGTCGTGAGCGACTGCATAAGGTTTCCCAGATTGAAGGCCGAGCCTTGCGATGTTGAAGGTTCGTTAGTTTCGAGTATTTCCGGCTGGGCGGAAGTTAGGGGTTGCTGTGCGAGATCAACGTTGCCCTGGATGACATCGACCTCCATGCCCTGTGAGCAGCCCGGCAAAAGAGGGTTAGCGTGCGTTTGAATGGGCCGATAAAATTACGCGTCCTGCTCACGGTTTCCATGACGGGGATATACGCGTGGGTGTGGCTACGAGTGTGAGTGGACGTTGAGGTGAAGTGTCCGCGACAGGAATGTGAACAAGGCAAGGATGGTGTGTAAACCCCACGTGACTACGCGGGGCCAGATATCATTACGCTCTCAAAAATTATGCCACAGTTGGATGAACGCTAAACTACAGTCTCTGCGGTACACTACAGTATCTCCCGATAATGGCTATCGCTGGTCCGGTGATGAATAAGGTCCACCAACCAGGCAAAGGTTGCGAGGAGTAAACTCGACTTTGATGATCGGAGTTCGCTTTGTGGGGAAAGTAGCTAGCAGATCCGTCCTGTGTCACGGAAGCATAGTTTTCAGAACGGAACTGTGAAGACAAGAAACTAACGTCACTCACGTCTCAGACGAGTCGATGTCATCCTTGTTTGCATCCGCTGACGGAAATCCGTTGACGGTCGCCCCGTTCTGCTGTTGTTTGTTTGGAGGTCCGCCGGCTCCTTTGATATCCCAACACCTCATCGTCCAGTCCGCGCTGCCACTGACGAGCAAAGAGGACTCGGCACTGAATGCGAGCGAGTAGATTGAAGCCTTATGCCCGGTCATCTTCTTTATCCGCTTGCCCGAACCAAGATCCCATAAATTGATGGCAAGGTCCTCGCCTGTGATGAATCTCAGTATTTCATCCAAGCTCGTGGGTGATTATACGCACCTGCACTGGCAAGATACCTGCCGTCGGGGCTAACAGCAAGTGTGGAAAGACCTCCCTGGTGTCCTATGAACACCCTTACGCACGACCCACGTTGAACATCCCATAATCGAGCAGTCCAGTCACTCGATCCCGTGGCCAGATACAATGAGTTCGGATGGAAGCCCAGGCACTGCTAGCGTCTTTAGTAGCAAATCTTTTAAGCGAGCGGACTAACTCACATCTACATCGCTCAGATGACCCGCATATATACGCAACGCTGTCGTACGGTCCGTTGACCACAGCCTCGCCGTCCTGTCCCTACTCGCAGTGGCGAAGTACACCCCCGTAGGGCTCCATTTCACGTCCCAGACCGGATTTTGATGACCACGGTAGGCGACTAAATTTGTCATGGTATCTAGTGACCATAATCGTGCCGTCCCATCTGCAGAAGATGAGAGCAGGTGTCGTGGTGAAGCAGCAGAGCCGCTCAGTGGGTCAAAAGAGAGCGAGTAAACCGGCCCACTGTGCCCTATCAACTTTCTGGTTGCCGTTCCGCCCTTTTCCTTGAGTTTTCGTAGTGATGCAGCTAAAATAAATCATCAGTAGCATAGCCAACCATTGAATGGAATAGCGCGGACCATCCTTGATGGAACTTGGTTGAAAGTCACTTCGCATACCCCTCAGTTTCTCCCCTTTGAGACTCCATAATCGGATGTAACTCTCGGCGAATCCTGCGGCCATCATAGAGACATCCGGGGAGAACTCGATGCATGGGACGCTAACAAAACGTCAGTTTCGGTTACATTTGCAAAGACAAAAATCGTACCCCTCCGGCACGTCGTGCAGTGAGTATATGCACACACTTGGGAGTGCGGATGCCCTGTAAGTGGCAGCAGCGGGAGAGCTCACTCCGACAGCAGTGAGAGCTGAAGGTTCCAGACGTATCCTTTTTCGTTCGTCTCTCACCCTCTCCACCTCGCGCCTGACGTCCAGTGTCTTGAAAGTTGGAGGATGGGGAAGTAGTTCTGCGGTTGTTGGGGCTATCGTTCCGGGCACTGTTGGTTGAATGTTGTAGTTAAAGTCATAGGAGGTTGACAATTCCCGGTCAATCATAGCCTGTTCCTTGATTGCGGCTTGGAAATCTTCGCTCAAGGGAGCGGGGCCTAATTTCAATTGGCCAGCAGAGGCATTGAACGCCCTTGGGTCGACAAGGGAAGTTGCGGCGTTCTTATTTTGAGGAATCAACGAGGACAAGAGTCCAGTAGACTCCTCCCACGAATTCGGCGTAACGACGGTGGAACTTGCAGTAGTAACTGTGAGTTCACAGTAAATAAAACAAACAGAGCGTTCACGAAAAAGACGGATATATTTACCATCAAACCGCAAGTGATTATTTACAACCCCCAGTGTTGCCGAGCGACCCCGTTTACCCGTTTCGCCAGAGAATCCGATGCCGGCGCCAGTCCCCTCACCCGAAGAACCCTCGGTGAGCCACCCTATCAGTAGCGACAGCCCAGACCTACTCATCTTGACCACGTATTTCTCGTTCTTGAACCGTTGGGCCAAGTCGTCATTCTGGACGTGCGCCGGCAGTGTTAAGGTTGAAAGGTGGTGAAGAGTGGGTCTGTGGCTTGTCATCAATTGCGGTGAAAAATGGTTGAAAAATGACCGCCCTGTGGGTGTCTCGGTTCGTTAGATATAATTCAATTTACAAACACCGACTGACCAGCATCTTTGTACCCCGCTTGGATCAAATCGAGATAAAAATGGCAGAATATTGGAAATAGTACTGGACGGAGCTCTGGCTATATAACCGTCAACAAAGAGACGGAGACACGCACGCGAGCATACGAACTTGATACATGTCAAGAGATCCCTCCACCCAAACCTCCAGTTCACGGTAACCTCCGTGTTTGTCAGTGGGATCCGACACCAGAATATCTTCAGCGCCAATAGCTCCAAGACTGGCAATAAGATCGTGGATCGTCGTTGGGTTATTCATCCCCACAAGCCCCTCCAAGACATTGGGGGTGCTCTTGAACACGTTCTCGCCTGGACGTGACGGTTTCGATGCGAAAACGGCGATCTTTGAAATCAATTCGTCCGCGGAGAGTGTAGTGGACCCAGAGGCTTTGTTGCTTTCAGAGGTGTCGTCGTCCATTGACTCTGAAAGGGCGTCTTCAGCTGTTTTGTATCCGCGTACTTTGAGATACTCCAGGACGAGACGGTCGGTATCCGCGACTTGAACTACATCTTGCGTCGCGTTCGGAGTAGGTTCTTCTTGGGCGGGAGATTGAGATGGACCTGGGGTTCCTGTGGACATCGTGTGTGGGGCAACCACCGCCTGAGGGTCGGGGGAGGGAGATCGTGATGGGTCACGCGGTCACGTGTCCTCCGCTTCTTCTCCATTCCACTCCTTGATCCTCCAGGGCTTGCATTAGGGCGCGAGCTCAACGTGTTAGGACGGTGTGAGTTATCGGTCGAGTCTCTAAACTTTCGCGTTCGTTGGCTCATTGTTTTTGGTCAGACAACTAGAGCGCTCTCCTGTATGTAGGCTATAGAGCTCATCGCCCATATCTGGCTCCCAAGGATCGCCACTAACATTCAATGCGCCTTAGCCAGGAGCCCGCTAATAGGACGCCGACCGCTGAACACACTCTCTACGAACTACATTTATACCCTATATCCATGTCTTTTTCAAGTGCGCTCGGAAAGCTTCGAAATACCTCTCGCGGTCGCCGTCGTGGGCGGTCGACCCAGTTAACTGAAGCGCAACGAAGCACAATCTCCCTGGTTTGTGCTCTACCCCAGACTCTTTTCTGCCTACTCACACATATTTCTTTAGTCTGCAAATCGTAGCGACAGATTTGGGAAAAGACCCGATCCTGAGGTCAAGGGATATCGCAGTTTGTTACCAGAGGATGCTATACCTAACCTACAACAAATCCTGGGTTCAGTCTCCAACACCATTCTCACCATGATGTAGGATGCTAAAATCTCTGTATAAGTGGCGAATGCTGATGTCTCTTCAACAGTAAGGGGGATGACCTGCGAAATGCACTCAAGGTTGGGACACAGCCACGAACCAAAGATCGAGCCTCTCTCACGGTATTTACCCAGGTCATGGAATTAGAAGAAACTATCGTAAACCTTCTCCAACACATTCGTGTTTTGCGGAACCACGCACGGCCAATTGGTCGCCTTCCCCCGGAATTACTTTCCACGATATTCGAACTCGTTGCCACTCCCCCAGAGTACGACTCGACTCCGACTCTCGGGGATGTCATATCGTTGACCCACGTGTGTCGTTACTGGAGGACCATCTTATTAAGCCACAACGGTGTTTGGTCTGACATACACCTCAAAGGACAGGATTCTGGTGCAGTGACCCAACAGATCGAGCGCTGTGGGGATGCGGCACTCAGTGTGAACATCCACCTGCAGTACTGGATGTTCCGAAACGAGAATACCCGCCTCCTTAACAATCTCCGGAGAGCATTGACAGATATCTGCCTGCACCAGAACCAGGTTCGACGATTAGCCGTGCATATTGCGTGCTGCCAGGATTTCCATCAGCTCTTCAACTTCGACCTTCCGAACCTAGAGGAACTCGTCTGGGAGGATCTTTGCGTGCAACACGCAATCACGCATAACTCCAACCCCCCAGACCCCGAGCACAATCGGTTTCCAAGCCTGCGACGCCTCTCCGTAAAGAAGACCCTCTATTGGCCGGTGGAATTCACGAGTGGATTGACGAGCCTCAAGTTAGAAGGACACATGACGATTACTCCCGAGAAACTTGTCGGTTTCCTTCGGCGGAATTCAGCCCTAGAATCCCTCGAATTAACCAACTTGCACGTGCCGTACCACTTCCTTCCGGACAAGCCCGTCGAACTGGACCATTTGGTGGAGTTATCGACCCGAAACGTGGAACATGGACACATCTTTCCCTACATCGCCTTACCCGCACTCAAGAGTTTGGAGATCGGGCCATTCGAGCAGCCTCCACGCTGGGTTGGTTCAGTGTGGTTCGGTCTCCGGGTTCCTTCCGGAGTCACTGCCCTTACCATCACATATCACAGTTCTGGTGGGGAAAGTAACAAGATTTCGGTGGTCGGTTTCGACAAGACGTCTAAACGGTTGTTAACCCTCACGGAACTCTCGGTTGGGAGGGGGTTTGCCCCCGTTCTCGACGCCTTAGCCAACGCTTCCTTAGACCTGGTCACCGTTCTCCGTTTCGATGAAGAAGGGATGTATCTCGAGGATCGAATGTCGTCCGATCCGATCCTAGCTCTACTCAGGAGCCTCCCGCAGTTGATACGGATCGATTTGGGCTGGGATCAATTAACTCACAGGGCCATTGCGTGCCTGGACGACCACAGGCGATTGTGCCCGGAATTGAAGGATTTGAGGGTGAGAGTCACGAGAGGGTCGTGCTTTTCGGTCTTCGGGTCGGTTCGGAAGTTGGTGCGATCACGCGCGGATGCGGAGCAATGGCTCAGTAAGGTCGAGTGTATTACCTCGGAAGTTGACGAAGATGCAGAGGCCACCCGACGGTCGTGGGATTCACTATTCCGGGGAACCGATCTGGCGGGCTCCCTTCGCGACGCGTAAGTCGGATAAGAATGATACACCCTCTCTACTCTTTACTCATTATGCGTGCTATAGTGGTGACAACCGTTTCAGCACAGATATGGGTGATGCGTCACACATTGTAGGGGCCGGCTACGTGTGAGGGCTGATCTGCATGGTTCGGAACAACCGACAATTACCGTCATGTTTTGATGAAGCACAAAACATCTCTTGCAGAATTTGAATGTACGCATACTCCTGGATCCCACAAGTGGGTCTAAGCCAACAAAGTTTGCCGAGTACGATATTTAGTGGTACGATTTGGTGACACGCTTTGACGGGAACATAAATCTGCCCCCCCCCACAACAAAGCTAGGCCGCCCAAGGACACCCTCGTGAGGGACCTTGCTGACCGGCCTTTGAATGGTGAACCGTCCATTCCCATGCTCGGTCGCTTGTGCACCTTCTCGCATGGATAGTCCCATGTCGGAAAGAACACTCGATTGCCGATCGAATCCGTGGACGAGACCTCGGAACCGGCTTGGCTGAGGAGCGAGTCAAATCTCGAAACAGGTCGCTAATCGTCCCTCCACAACATCGTGACGGTCGTCGGAGCGACCGATAGCAGGAGCCTCATGAAGAGCCCTTGTGATGGGTAGGAAACCTGACTTGAATTGGCGCGGGAGGTGGGGGCGGCTTCGGACCTGACGACATCGACGCAGGAGAACTCGGTACCAGATGGAAGTGTGTCGTGGAGTGCGGCAAAGCGAACACGTCAACTGTCCTCCGTTCGGCCGGGTTGGCAGTAGGTAGCAGAACTGGGAAATGATAAAAATGGTTCATTTTTTCCCGGTACCTCACTGATGCTGGTAACTGACACATGCCATCTGGCGGATTGGCAGCGAACTGCCCCCAACGACGTTGCGATTCGTCGAAGGGGAAAGATCTGCGGCACAGCTACGTGAGAATACAAGCACCAGGTGCGGAGGGGCTGATCATTTTCTGCACGGGAATGAAAACCCTTCACGCAAAACTCGGTTTGGGTACGGGTTACTGAAAGTTTCAGGGGGATCTAACCACACCCCAGCGACCTGAAGGACTGAACCCACGGCAATCACAATTTCTTCATTGCTCCCGCCGTGGCTCCTCGTACCGTTCCGGCAAATCTCGCGGACATGATATACACTCACTTTTCTCAGGCTTTCATATTAACTCTCCATTCTAAGCTCAGGAAACCGAATGATAGGATCGACGGTTGCATCGAGTTCTTCAAATCCATCCTCCCGCAAGTTACCGAAGCCTTGTCCCCTCACCTCGTCTTTTCTTCTCTGTTCTCTACAATATCTGCCTCTTCCACCAAATTGTTCCATAGCTGTTGTTCCACCGCTTGTGGTTGATCTGCCCCCCCCCCTCATTACACGTCTCCCCGTCTCCCTTGTGATATTTTTTTATACCTGCATATGTGTATCTCGCAGATTGTCTGGGACAATCTCATGATTTGGTTTGGAGATGCCACAGTTGCCACGAAGTCGCTTACCCTGAGACGGAGAAGTTAGTCGCCCTCCCACCATCAACGAGTGACAGGTACCAGCAGGAATAGCCTCCAAAAACAACCTCGGATATTGTAGCGACACCGAATGCTTGAGCCTCTCTGTGTTGGTTGGAAGTTGGTCGACAAGTTCAAGCCTCCCATCCCGTTGCAACTTGTGGTGTTTTGGACTGACATTGACAGACAGGGGAGGCGGAAGCACGGGGATGATATAACCTCGCGATTCGCGATGTCCTACTTGACTTCACTCCCCCATTATCCCCTGGCGGGATTACACGCTTCGCTTTCTCGAGTAGACTCGCTTCCCTCACCTCTGTGTCGTCCTCCTCAACCCCTCGTTTCACTCTTCGCTTCGTTAGTCCAGCACAATGCTCTTGAAGAGTACCCTGGTGGTATTCCTGCTCCTAACCTCTCGGATTTTCGTTCGAGGTACGCCATCTGACATTCACATCCAAGGATTTCCGCATGGGATCCTGTGGTGTCGCTTACTGAGACGGCGCCTTTGTTGGTATTAGCGGATGGGGCTGACTGGGTCAGCCCTGAATACATGGTCGACCAACGGACGAACCCGATCAAAGACACTGCGGACGCGAAGAAAAGTTTGGTGGGGATTGCTGGGACGTATGGGAAGAAGGGCCCGTGGAGTAAGTTTTAGATATTCGTCTCTTGCGCGAGGGGGGGTTTTGACTGCGACTTTTAGGTGTACGCACCCCTCCTGACCAGGCGCCCCCTAGCAATAACCCGAACGACTACATGAGTTTTGCACCATAGTGAGTCGATTTTGCTCGCACTTCCTTGTTTGGATGACTGCTGACCATAAACTCCCATCTCCCATAGCTACTGGCCGGACTGTAATTGGTGTCAATCCAAGAAACGACGTCACGACCGACTCGACGGTTTCACCCCACACCACATGGCTTCCCCCCCTCTCCTGACGTCTCCCGTTCATGGGAGACGAGTAGTGAGTGGGAGGAGAGGAACTGAGGATATTCTCCAGATTCCCAAAGTTGGGAATGAGGATGTGGCCCCTGCGCCGCTTCAGGACCCTCCCACTGAAGTACTTGGATCGTTGCCCGTGACAGCTGGAAGTTCGACGGGAAGTCCCACCGCGACGACCCCCACGGATAACGTCATGACTGGGGCTCCTGATCCCGCCTTGGCGAAGGCGAAGACTGCACAAGCTTCCCCTTGTTCAACGTCTCCCACGAAGAGTATGCCTCCCAGCGCGAGTAGGTCCCCTAAGTTGTCTCTCATATGCGACTTTTCCCTGAGACCGGGTGCGCGTTATCACAGCGTGGACATCCTGCCCATACAAACACATTGACGGGAAAGCAAATCCGGATACGAAGACCTTGCCGGGCCCGGATAACATGAACAACATGTCCCAAGCCGTGTTCTTCAACGGAATGAGCTACGCCGTGACCGGGACACGATCATACTCCCAGAAAACCGCCTCATTCCTAGAAGCATTCTTCCTGGGGAAGGACACGGCGATGGCTCCGAACGTGAACTTCGGTCAGATCGTGCGTGGGATAGGACCAGAACACCGAGTTGGGACGTTTACTGGAGTTTTGGATATGAGAGGTATGATCAAGGTCGCGAACGCGATCCTGGCTCTCAAGGTGGCCAAGAGTCCGGATTGGGACGCTCAGAAGGATGCGAAGATGAAATTGTGGCTGGGACAATATATCGGATGGCTGGAGTCGAATCCTATTGCCAAAAAGACGGCCTCTTCGGCAAAGTAAGTGTCCTGAGACGGCGTGTCGGCTTTCGATTGAGGATTGGTTTTACAGCAACCACGCGACTTTCTTCTATGCCCAACTCGCCGCAGTGAAGCTGGTGGCGGATGACGGACCTGGAGCGCAGGACGCCCTGAACCGGTACTTCAACGGTCAATTCATGGATCATATCGCAGCTTCTGGGGAACAACCATTCGAAGCCGTCCGAGCGAACCCGTACCACTATCGGTGCTTCAATCTCGAGGCCATGATCGTGAGTCAGATGTGCATGGTATGCCGACGTGGTCCCTGAAATTTGGTTGCGTAGACTGCGGCAAAGCTAGGTGATTATCTCGGGATGGACTTTTGGACCAAAAAGACACGGAATGGCGTCACGATTCAACAAGCGTTGGATTTTATCATGGCACAAGATCCCAAGAAAGAGGCGGTCTCGCAGATCTTCCCGCACGTGGCGGCCGTGGCAGCAGCCTATGGAGACCCGGGCGGGAAATACGCCAATTTCCTGCAAGCACGCAATAGTAACTACAAGTCGGGCAGGTACTGGCTTTACGACCAAGCGCCGGCTTTGAAGATGGCTCCTTCACGCAGACGCGAGAAACGGGATAGTAGACGACCGCTGAGGTGGAAGAGACAAGACGTGGATGATGCAGAGGAGTATCCCGATGGTGACGGGATCATCGCGCCGTCCGAAGCCCAGAACGATACAGCATCCGGGAGTGGAGTGACTTTCCAGTGTCCGAAAGCGTTTGCGGGTCAGGACGAGGTCGAACTGGATAATGGAGTGTTCGTGACTTGTGATCAGGTTCGGCCGTTCTACGTTCTCTTTTACCCAGACGCGCACGGCGAGGGAGTGGAAGAGTAGATAAATAGTTTGTTAATTTTTGGCGGAATTTATCTCGAATTTTTGGAATCTGCTTCCGGATTTGGGTGAGGGGAGCCACCAGAGCTGAGAGCACAAAGTTCACACAGTAGCTCATCGTCGTCCCGACCATCCCTCTTTACCCTCTCCTCTCTCACCCACAATACAATGGCCGACAACGCCCCTGGTCAGCCCGACAGATCCGTATAAATCAAGTTCGTCCTCATCAGTACGTCGTCAAAAAATTACCTTACCTTACCCCCATATTCAATGCGAGTGTGCTCACTTTTCGTTTACCAACCCCCCTAGGTGAGGCCGCCGTTGGTAAATCTTCCGTCGTACTGCGTTTTGTACGTGCATTTGCTCGTTCCGAAACGTCTCCGTTTCGCCCACTTATCTGTTCCACCTCCCTCTCCAGGTCCCGAACGAGCTCCAGCCAAACAAGGAACCCAAGATTGGTGCAGCTTTCTTGATCCAGAAGTGCAGATTAGAGGATCGAGTATTGTGTTATGAGATTTGGGATACTGCGGGTCAGATGCGTTTCCATTCGCTAGTTGTGCGTCCCCCATCCGAGGGGGACTGTAGTCACACGAGTGAATGCGCGAACCACATCGAACCCATACCATACATACACGAAGCACGTAATACATCTAAAGATTTAAATAAAGGAAAGTCATGCCTTACCGGCGACGGAAACGAGTGGATTTGTCGTGTACGTTGCTCCCGTGGAACTCTAGAATGCCACAGAAATAAATACAGAAGGGATTAGGATTTCTGGTAGACGGAGATGCTGTTGATCCTGATCAAAGCGTCTATGAAGGAAGTTCAAATAAGTAGTATTCATGAGGGGGTAAAAGTCGCGCACTGTCGTAGTTAGATGGGTCCGCGACGGCGTCCGCGCAAGTTCCTGGGAAGCCGCCGTTGTCATAAGCAGGTCCGGCCCAGTCACCACAAATAGTGATGTTGATAACCACTGGAAAAAGGAAGGAACAGGGTTTTCAATGCCGTATTTTTTGTTTGGGGGGGAGGGACTAAACGGACGAGACGTACGCTGCATATCCCGGAACGCGTTTTCGATGTCACAGGACTCGTCGGTCCAACGGGCAATGGGGCTTCCCCAACTATCTGGGTTGGGGGTTCCATTGTGGATATCCTGAGGGATCTCGGTACGCGCGAACCTCCAAAACGATAGTTGTGTCTTATCCCAGAGCATGACGACTACACCCCCAGTGCCGGCATTGAAGGGCGCACCGGCGGTTCCATCAACGTCTCTAATGGCACAGCCAGCGTTGTTCCCGGCCTCGCTTCTGCACTCATCGCCGAGGGGATCCCCATCGAAGTTTACTCCAGGGTCTGTCCTGCATACAGCCCCGCTCCCAGTATGGAGGGTGTATTGGTTGGACCGATCGGTGTTGACGTACTCGACGATGTCGGCCTGATGAAAAGGCCGAACAAGGGATCAGCGACTCGGATTGGAGACCGGGACGTAATAAAACGCACCTCTCCTCCCTCCGGCCACGAAGGACTAGCACTTGATCAGTGTCCTATCTCATAAATCGGAATAAGATTAAAACGATACCCGACAGCTGGGGAAATGACGAATTAATGCAAACTCCCTCGCGCGCAACATTCGGAGGTGCTTACCCCAAAAGGCGGGCCAGACAGAAGGCCCATAAGCAAATTTCTTAAAATCAGCGATGAAGAGACCACTGTTGTAGGTGGCCTTGCTGGTTATACGAACCCTAACCGGAAGGTAAAGCGATGGGATCCAACGCGGTCGGAATGAACTTACGATCTGCGTTTACCACCAGCGGAAACCCTGCCCTTGTTGTCTACCCTCAAGACAGCGCTACCGTCTCCGTCCACATACGCTAGATCTCGGGAGTTTTCCCGGGTCTGGTAAGCCACGTTTCCATGTGTGGGGTCAGGGTTGGAGAAGAAATTCCATTCACTGCCGGAATAACTCAGCACGGAAAATAAGAAAAATAAACGAGCCTCCACGTACTTGAAGAAGGTGTTGCCTTTGTGTCTGTGCTGTAGCCGGAACTTGTTCGATGTCGTTCCGTTTTTGTGAGCGGAATTTTCTGCTTCACCGTTGACGCGGTTGGTCGTAAGAGCGAATGATGCGAATGGGAGAGCGGCCAGCACTAGAAACAAGGAGCGCATTGCGGTGGGGTTCTGTTGTGGCCCGCGAACAGAAAGGCAAAAGGAGGGAACGCGGAACGGAAGGCAAGGGGAATCCCAATAAAAGCAAAATCTGTCGGAGGCGCGATGTCCATGCCGGAACCTGCACCTTACTATATCCCGGCCCACATGTTAGGCTTGGAGCTTGGTGGCTTGCCTTGGCTGGGTCTGCACAATTGAATCGTCCTGAATGCCCCCGCCCCTGTAACGCCGCCTTAGACCGACGAAACAAGGGACACCGTATTCAGACGATGGGGATCCGTAGCAATCCACGGGTAGTTGTCGCCAGCCCCCCAGACCCGATTCAGTCGGTCGAAGGCGGGGAACGAAAACTGTGGGACAAAAGCAACTAGGCGACCGCGAAGTTCGCAAACGATTTACCGCAGGATGGCTTGGGCGATGTCAACGTGGGAATACACACACCGTGCATTATCACCTTGTGCTCCGGAATTTTGACCATAGTTGACCATTGTGTGGAAGTGACGGGTGGACGCATGCGGGACACGTGGCGGCCGGCTCCGTTAACGTTGACTCGCCTGTAATTGGAAGAGTATAATATTACGGCAGCACCGGGCACATCGACGATTCCGTAATTACGGTTTCGCCTTCCGTGGGCCCTGGACTCAAGTTTGACCCAATAGCCTTGCCTCACCTCATGGCGTCGAGTTAAAACCGTCTGCCACAACTTAGAGCAAAGAAGTGTTACGGTCTCGTGTGAGTCTGCGATTAACATTGCGACGAAGACAGATTTAATATCAACAGGGTTGGTGTGGGCTATGGTGACCGGTCAACACTCGCAGTTCAACCGAGCACAGAGTATTCGATTGGTCGCTCACCAGTAATTCACTAAGAATCACGATTACTCCACCTTCAGCGACTCCTCACCGTCATCGCTGACGGTCAGCTCCACAGCCCACAAGAATAGAGTGAAGAAGACGCTCATCCATCTCCACCAAACATGTGAAGAGTAGTCCAACACTGTAACCGAATTACGCGGTTAGAACCGCAGGAGGCCGCGCCAGATATGACAAGGAAAACGCACACAAAAGATGTGAATACACCATGATCATGATGGATTGTCGATAAGTCAATAACAGATGCGCTAGTGCAGACGTCGGTCGGTCTCCCCAACTATCATCAACGCCAACCTCTGTCTCCCAGCTATCCGCCCCAATGGTAGGGAGGATTTGAAAGGCTAGGTTGAGCACGACAAGTCGATATACAAGTGCAACTAGCACTGGTTTAGGAAGCGTATTCGTGATGAAATTGATCAGATTCTGGATGGAAGGTAAGATCTTGATGTTCCCCAACAACGGTGGAGCGGTACTAGGAGCGAGTGAGGAGCCCTCCCGGTGTTCAACAGGTTGGGACTCACTATGCAGATGACGGGTTTGTGAACGATTCAGAATCGAAGCCGCAAAGCCAGAAATTGTAGGCCAAGAACAGGGCCAATCCTGAGGATTCAATGATGTTGGTGCGCCGGAGACCGAACCCAATGAATGTCAAGAAAGCCAAGGCGGTAAGTGCCACACCCAAGAGTGTTGAGGTTAGTGGGCTATCGGCCGCAGTGGGGTATGACTATCGACGCACGTGTCCTTCAGAGAGTAGATACTAATTGGAGTCGCGAAACCTACTCACCCAAACAATCGACACCGCAGAAGCAACGTAGGCAATCGCGGACGCGATTAACAAACCAAACTGAGCGCCTTCACGCTCCTCAACCAGATTCTTCCCTACTCGCCCCAACTGCTGCGCGACGACCAGACTCGACAGGCATTCGATGATGATGAAACCCGGACTCGAGAATAGCAGAATCTTTCCCCACCAATCAGCCGCCAACATCAGCCACGGGCTTAACTCCTGCGAGAGAATGTTGAAAGAGACCAAGAGAAGGAAAATGTGTGTCGGGGTTTGCAGGAACGGTAGCACCGGATTCCCCCAGAATAAGAGCAGACTTCCGTGAATAAGCGAGTGGATTAGGTACAAGAGCGAAAGGAGCAGGAACGCATTTGTCGACAATGTTACGAGCGTCAAGGGTAAGAAGAGCAGGATTTGGATGACCGTGGATGCCCTGTTGGGTGGTCAGATACATCGGATGTGCTTGTGGAAAGCAAAGAAGATACCCTGCGATTCCGGACAGCGCAGACCAGAAGAACCGTAAACCCAAAGCCATTGCCAGATGCTGTGTCGTCCGTCGCTGTCTTCGTCGTCGTCGCTGGCCAGTTTAGCAGGAACGAGGCTGCATCATCCGCAAAAGTCAGGTGGATAGCTGACTCCAGGTGATCGGACTGGCTTGACCTGTTGACCGCGACCTCCTTCCGCCAGATTTATGCTCAGTCGCGCCTCGAAACGCGGTCTTTCTTCCTTAGCCACCGCTCTCAAGAACAATGCTCTTATAGATGTTCACCCTGAAGTCGCGGAGGCGCTGCATGCGCGGAAGCCCGTCGTTGCCCTGGAATCCACCATCATCACCCATGGCATGCCCTACACTCTCAATCTGGAAACGGCGAGGTCCGTCGAACGGAACGTCAGGGCATCCGGAAGCATACCTGCTACCATTGGACTTATCGAGGGACGTGTCAAGATTGGGCTCGAACCACATGAGCTCGAACGTTTGGCAGAATGCAGGAATAAACCTGTGAAGCTTTCGAGGAGAGATATCGGTGCCGCTATTGCGCTCAAAAGAGACGGTGGAACCACTTGCAGTGCTACCCTTATTTTTGCCGCACTCGCTGGCATCAAGGTTCGACCTAACTACGCATTCTCCGTAAAAGGTTTGAGTCTGACATTCTGTAGGTCTTCGCGACGGGAGGGTACATTGTTTACATCAATCGAGACGCATATATGGCACTTACGGGTCGTATATTCTCAGCCTGGGTGGTGTTCATCGTGCGGGTCAAGACAGTGAGTTGTCCGTCCGCATCTCAACGCTCAAATTGAACGTCATCTCCCTAGCCCTGGATATTTCTGCAGATCTGCCTGAGTTGACCAGGTGTCCTGTCGCGCTCATCTCTGCAGGGGTCAAGTCTATCCTCGATATCGGGAGGTTAGTGTTCCAGATTCATGCCAATGTCCCTCAATCTCACACGGAACGAGTGTAGGACATTAGAATATCTCGTCAGTCCTGCAAGTCACGAACTTTGGGTACCAAACTAATTGGTCAACGAAGGAAACATTGGGCGTGCCAGTTGTGACTTATGGTCCGACCGATGACTTCCCTGCGTTCTACAGTCCCAAGAGCGGCTTCAAGGTAGGTGGGTACCCCGTTACTTGCCACACAGTTGACCGATTTTCTTGTGCATCAGAGTCCTTGGAGAGTGGATAATCCCACGGATGCCGCAAGAATCATGAGTACGCGTTCGCGACGACGGCCGCACTCCGCTTTGACTGATCTCGGAGTGCTATAGATGTGCAGGAACAGCTTGGAATGAAAAACGGTGTTCTTTTCGCGGCGCCGATTCCAGAAAATTATCATTCCATCGGTGAAACCATCCAACAAGCTGTCGAGATCGCTGTGCGAGAGGCAGAAGAGAACGGGATGAGCAAACGCGGCAAGGAGGTAACCCCTTGGATTCTGAAACGAGTTGGCGAGCTTACTGGTGGAAAATCTCTTTCAAGTAGTACGCGATTCCGTCCGTGTCGTATTACAATCTTTACTCACTACGTTTCCTCAGATGTGGCACTCGTTGAGAACACTTCATTGATCGGTGCGTCATTGATTTGTCCTCCTGTGGACCGCGCATAACTTTCTATTCCCAGGTGGTCAAATTGCTTCTTCATACGCGAAGCTCACGGCTGAAAGAGTAGTCGAAGTTGATGGAAAACTGGTAAGCGATTTCTCCCTTAACTTAATCAGGTTTAGGACCGATCCCCAAAGTATCCTGCCACAGCAAGACACCAGCAAATAGACAAGGCTTTTGTTGTTCCACTGCGACACGCCACGGACCTGTCTGAACATTCACATAAACCCGGGTCCCCTTCTCCCTTGATTATCGTTGGCTCAGCTGCGGTGGATATCACATCCAGAGCTCGGAAGCAGCCCGGTATGGAAACAACTCATTCTTTGCACTCGACAACGCCAGGTTCGGTATCCCTCTCACCTGGCGGCGTGGGCAGAAACATTGCGGAAGCGGCGCATCGCATCCTATCCAATAAATCCGGTTCTCAGACTCCCGTTCTCATATCCATTGTAGGGGAAGATATCATGGGCGGAGTTTTGCGGAATGAGCTCTCGCGGATTGGCATGCGAACGGACGGGTTGATCACCATCCCCGGAAAGGCATCCGCCGTGTGTAATATGGTACTTGATACTGGAGGAGGACTCATCACTGGTGTGGCTGATATGGATATCATCGAGTCGCTGGAAGGCAAGGCGGTAAGCCTATTCCCCTTCACAACTTAATCATACTAACCACCATATACGGGTAGGTCATCGAACAGTTGAACCAGTACAACCCAAATCTGGTCGCGATAGACGGTAACCTGAAGGCTTCGACGATCACAGACATTGTGTCGCACTGTAATAGGCATGATAAACCTGGTATGACAGATCCCACTCCATCCTCAGGGTGAAGCTAACTGCATCTGGGGCAGTTTTCTTCGAACCAACTTCTGTCCTCAAGTCGATCAGGATCATCCCGTCCATTGCTGCTTCCCTCTCATCCAGACCAAACTCCACAAGTGCCCCAATCGCTTTCGCCTCTCCCAATATTCTCGAGCTCAAGGAACTTTGGGGAGAAACCCAGTCCGACAATGTAGACCTCACCAGCTCCCCGACGTGGTGGAAAACACTTGACTCCTTCGGTCTCAGTTCTCAGTTCCGAATGGAGCTGGACCATCTGGCGAGGTTGCCCACTTCTCCTCACTCGAAAACGACGGGGACTCTTTCGTTCCTTACTGAGGAGGGAATAGCTCAGATGGCCATCAACCTTCTTCCGTTCTTCCAACACTTGGTCATTAAATGTGGTGAACGAGGGGTCGTAGTCGTCATGCGGGTTTCACGCCGGACCAAATGGGCGTCTGAGAGGAGCAACGTTCACGGGCGGTACATCGTATCCGGCGGAAGTGGAAACGGGGACATCGTCGTGTTGCAACATTTCCCTGCTAATCATCTCCCTCCAGAGTCGATCGCCAACGTTACGGGAGCCGGGGACACACTCGTCGCGTCCGTACTTGCGTCGTTGGTTCAGAACCCGAGGGGGTTCGAGGATCCAGAATCATTGAAGAAGATCGTGGATGATGCTCAAGCGGCGGCCGTGTTGACGTTGGAGAGTGAATTTGCGGTTTCTCCATCTCTTTCTACGGGAGAATAGTGTGGCGAGATGGCTCTGAGGAAGGTCTCGAACCCTAATGGAGACGAGCGGTCACCTTGTCATGAGCTGAGCCCTCTCTGCCTCAAAGGGTGATGAATGATTGACTGGTGAACGTTACATACAGTAGATTGAGATCCCCGACCCCGGGATTGGTCTAACAATACTCAGATATTGGTGCCTTCGCGCCCACCCCTCCTCACGGATTAAATTTATATGTCCATCGTGTATAGGTGATACGATTGTCGCGTTGGCAGATCGAGCGTTCGAGGATCACTGGTACTCGATGGCGTACATAGAAAGCGAAACGAATACAGCATGTGAGACAGACCAACAAGGTGGGACAACAAAAAACACAACGATGGACGGATACAGGAGATCTGCTAATATGAGAGAACTGCTCAGGCAGCAACCGCCGCCTCACCGAACGTGGTGGCGAACGGGGTGACGAGGAGGATATCCGCCCAGAAACCCTGAAAGCGGCATTCAATCATGCTTTGCCAAAAAGCCCACACCAGAAACGAACGACGTTTCTGAATGGACTTGGGAGAAGATGCAAACCGATGCCTGAGAGGATAGAGATTCAATGGGCGTAAGAAGTAGCACAGTTTCGAGCTCACCGTCAAAAATCCAAGGTATCCAGGCTGTTCAACTCCATTTGAATATCCCGAAGGAGCTCCCCGCAGTACTCCGTGCCCGTCGCAGCCCCGACCTTCTCATACATAACGGCAGCGCGCAAAACCTCAGACTTTGCCTCTTCGAATCGATGTTGTTTATACCAAAATCTGGCCTGCAATTCCATCGCGCGACCCAGGTAGTATGCGTTGTCGACCGCGTGCGACTTGGCTCGTTCAACGTGAGCGTGTGCGTCATCGAACCCGTCCTCGTCGAAAAACAACTCCGCCAGGGAGTAATGAACCCAAAATAGGTAATCGTGCCAGTTGAAAGAAGACGCGATTCCGAGAGCTGCCTCGAAATGGTAAATGGCCTTCTCCCGCTCGCCCTTGGAATGATGTATTTCGCCAAGAAGACGATGAGATGCGCAGACCAGATATTGTTCACCTTTCTCCGGGAGGAGATCGATTGCGCGGGATGCGGCTTCTTCTGCAGCGTCGAACTGTTCGTCTTCCCACAACGGCACAGCGAGGCAGTTCAAACACCAGGCTTGTTCGGCTTTGTCCCCGAGCCGTTCGAAAATTTCCAATGCTTCTTCCACTTGCTGCATCCCTTCCTTTCGGAAACCCAATACCCGGTTTGTATCAGATAGATACCTCAACATTAAAGCAACCCAACGGTCGTTCCCCCGCTCTCTCTCGAGCTTTAGTGCGTGAGTAAGGAGCCGTTTGCGTTCCACGTTATTTCCAATTGGATTGAACAACCGCGCAAGGCAGTACAAGCATTGCGACTTGGAGGGATGGTCGTCTGCGAGCCCCTCGATCTTTGGACCCAGCACAGTGAGCCGTGGTTTGTGCCAAGAGAGGTGGTCCACGAAATCGGCACAGGCTTCCCAGGCGTCGTCTGAGTTCACATCAATGGATGTGAAGATATCGAGCAGATGCTCGACGTTCACATCCTCCGACTTGATCCACCGTGTCTCTTCGAAGCCAGGCTTTTCAGGCACAACATCAACCGACAACCGACTGAAGTAGCGCTTCTTCGTCGCGCGGAGGAGCGGAAATGATCCCGGATCTTTGGGACCAAGATAGTCTCGGAGCGGTGCGAGCATCGTGATGAATCCATTCCTTCGGTACGTCAGGGAAAGAACGCAGATTTTGTCGAAGATGTTTCTTCTGTCGGAGATGGAGGGAAACAGCCAGTCGAGGTTGTTCTCGTCGACGCCTTGAGGGAAGAAAGCGATGACGCCAAGGAGGTCGCGGGCATCGGGGCCAAGCTCGCAGAACATTGGCGAAGCGAGGGAAAGTTCGATTGTGGCTGCCAGGCTCTCGTTGTAGTCCGTCCGAAGTACCTGCGTGCGGCGTGTGTCCCACTCTCGGGCCAGTCGATCATAATCCCACATGTTGTGAGACGCAGTGGTGGCGAGCAATGTTATCGAAAGGGCGTGGAAATCCAACCGCTGGAGAAGGTCGCTGATAACATCAGACCGCCCGTTGTCATCGTAGATGCCGTAGAATATATCGCACGCTGCCTCCATTGACAACATGGGGATCACCGGACGCTTGCAGTGTCGGGGGACGGTTGTGATACGGGAAGTGATGCAAAGGCAAATGTTGTTGAACTGACTCAACTCCCCCACCGCGGCATAGATCTCCTGAGCGTTCGTTCCCTGTGGGTCAAGAATGGACTCGGCATT
>Ga0307517_10004794_pt1 | contig 20633 bp, 17 predicted proteins | sample 23_EM_MG_FD_194515 | JGI IMG/M metagenome (GOLD analysis project Ga0307517, IMG submission 194515) | Populus trichocarpa ectomycorrhiza microbial communities from riparian zone in the Pacific Northwest, United States - 23_EM | ecosystem: Host-associated > Plants > Roots > Unclassified | place...
CAGTCTACTCCTAGCTTTTGGGTAACGAGACTCACTCGTCGCGTCGTCAGACTCCTAAAATTTGGGTTTCGCAGCTCGTCTCGTAGTTATCTAGTTGGACTGCTTCTCGGGTCAGGAAGTGCTTCGCACTTTCACCCAACCTGCTCACTCTAAGTCTACTCTTCTAATCATCCGCTCGCAATTAGACTACATATCTTACTTCAATCCTTATTTGCTTGAACACTAAGTGGCTACGCAAAGATTAAGATTCTCGTCATAGCGAGGAATGAGCATAGATTAGAATAATGTCTTTGAGTGAACGTTGGTGTGACATGCGTGACATCGCTTCTTCTTCCGCTTTCACACACAACGTTCGCTGTCGGAGCCCAGCTCTGTTTCCTCGTGACAGCTCTTGTTTTTGTTTCGCCCACCCTCCACACCCTTTTATCCCAAACCCTCAATCTGACTCGAAAGCTATTCAACTGGTTGCATCTCGAGAATCTGCTGCTCCTGTGGGTTTGTGATTTCCCACCCGCCCTCGCAGCTCATCTCGTAGTTATCTAGTTGGACTGCTTCTCGGGTCGGGAAGTGCTTTGCACTTTCACCCAACCTGCTCACTCTAAGTCTACTCTTCTAATCATCCGCTCGCAATTAGACTACATATCTTACTTCAATCCTTATTTGCTTGAACACTGAGTGGCTATGCAAAGATTTCAATCATGATTTTTGCATTCAGATTGGTCTTCATTTTGGTGACATTTAGGTAAGAAGGTAAGCATAATCAACAGCAGAAGTGATTTTTAAGAGAATTAGTAACATGACAGGAGAACATCTTTTCAAATGAGTTGTTTTGCACTTTGCAATAGTTAAACTATTCTACAACCCCCAATATTCAAAATATTCTACACTCCAAACAGCTTGCTCAATAGCTTGAATATTCTGTCTTATGAAATATTTGAACTAGAAATCTTCATTCATATTTTAACTATGAAATAATATTTTGGATTTAAATATTCAGGTCCCAAAATTTTTGAAAACCCCATTGATAAGGATCATATTTGTTTATACATGAAACTTTGTGATTTAATACTATTATCTATGATCTTACAATTGGAATTAAGAGTTAATAAGGATCATTAGTGAGACCCAGGCTAGTTGATCAAGTGAAAGCACACGCATCAATAATGATGATCTGCGAGCACTATAGAGACTTGTGCATGGCTTATAAAGGAGTCTGAGCAAGTGTACTTAATGTGCAAGCAGTTGTAACGAAGTATAACTAAGTCCCACTATCAATAATGAAGTGTGGCCGTGTTGACAAGTAGCTAAAAAACATATTAATGGGTGTTACTATGTATGCACGCACATAACAAAGGGCAGAGGGACAAAACTCAGAAACGCGAGCAGAAATGAAGCCAGACCCTGACAGCTTAGGGGCACAACTGTGCGCAAGCATTAATGTCCAAATTAGGAAATGCGCGCAGGCTTTAAATATTGATCTGAGTTGATGATGGATCACAAATGATTGTAACCAATCACAAAAGATACCCGCGCGCATATACAAATAGCCGTTCTATTGAACTGGTATACGATGCTCGCAATAGCCGTGTTGTTGTTCCTATTTCTCCTTTTCCATTTTGTCTTATTTCACGTTCATTTGTAAATGTCTTGGCTTGTAAACAGTACATCAGCAAGCTAATGATTTACTTTTCCGCTTTTCAGTACTTTTTAACTTTTTGCCTAGTTTGGAAAGAGTTAAAAGCGGAAAAGTGAAAAAGTTAATATATAACTATGTTACAAGGAGTATCGACGACTAGCAAACACTAGTGGGGAGAACCAAGAAAATATTGGGTCTTTATATAAGTGAATTCAGGGTCAGTTCACTAGAATATTCCATTTATCGGAACAGCTCGGAATGGTTATGTAATTGATGGAGATTTCTGGTTGAACTTCTACCGTCCTGGTCCGTTGCAACCCTGAGGCCGCAGGTATATAAAGGTCGCTGCTGTGCACGCTTAACTCCCCACTAGCGTCATAATAATAATATTATTGTTTTGGTAGATTAAATAATATAGCTACTCTATTGTATGCTGTTTCTAGCTTTTTGTAGGTAACGTTCAGCTCCAGCTTTTTGTAATTTGACACCTAGCTTTTTTGACCTGCTGCTTTATTCACTTTTAGCCGCTTTTTTCACTTGTACAAGCGGAAAAAAGCTAATTGTTAAACTTCTGATGTATAAATATGCTCGCAAAATAAGTAGTACAGTAGGTGATTGCCCCTGCTCGCGTTTGCGAGTAGTGTGTTAATTCAACTCTAGCAGTTTGAAGTGCAGACTAGTGTGCGTGTTAGAGTTGAGTTGTGAAGCATTATACTCGCATTTTGGATCAGTCCAAGTGCACGCATTTTGTCTTTGTAGTGAAACAATTAAGACTTTGGCCTAAGAAGCTAGTCTTTCGTTCTTATAGGCGCACCAAATGCGGGTGTTAGCCTCACATCACGTCAGACTCACCAAACGTGGGTGTAGTCTTTGTTGGCCATTGTCCGTGTGCATGCATTTTTGAAGTCCCATACCACATGTATTACAATTGTGCTCGCAATTTGTTTTACAAGCAATAAACATTTATTGCAACTCTATCAAACAGTTACAAACCTTTTATTTGAAGTCCCTACAAGATCTATTCTGTGCATACCCCAGAATCTCCTCCCCCTCACACAATTAGAAGTGTGATTTGTTGTTTTTGGTTGGTGTTAGATTTGGTGTTGGTGTTTGTGGGTTTTGGCTTGTTCCAGATCTGCTCGCATCTCCCCTTTTCACCCCATAGCAAAAACCACGTACTTCACCGTGTGCAATACCAGATGTGACAGGCAGGAGGGGTTGCACTCACTGGTATGTAGATTAGGGGGGATATTTGGGCAGGAAATTTCATATTTGGGTGTAGCAGGGTGAGATACACTCATCTGGAATGTTTTGGTGCCCTAGAGGGAGCTGCACCTGTATATACTACCCTCTTTATGGCTGCCTGGGGTGCCAGGAGTGAGTGGGGTTAGTTAGTAGGGGATAGGTTGTTTTTGATGCCATGGATGCCAGATGGGAGGGTTGGGTGTGTGGTAGGGCGGTTGAGCAAGGGGTAGGGGGCACTAATAAATAGATGACAACAATATAGATGACAACAATGCCAGATGTGGCAGGCAGATAGGTGCGCTCGCTGTTAGGTGCGTTGGGGGCAAGAAATTGTATATTTTTGGGGTAACAGGGTATGATACATCCATCTGGGATGTTTTGGCACCCTAGGGGGAGCAGGAGGAGATGGGAGAGCATATATATGGTGCCAAATTTGTGGAGCTTTCCCAATTAGGCAGAGGTCTTATCAGTGCCCCACAGATTCCTGCAATTGGCAGAGGACTCTGACAAAAGTGCCATTCCTGTGATTTCTCATTCTGGTGAAATCCTCGTATTCCAGAACTGATACCAGAATGTTCCCTGGAATAAAATGTTATTTAATTTATAATTGAATTAACATGTTTATTTATAATTAAAACATTGATTAATAATAATTGCAATGTTTGGCAACACATGGTTGCCAAACATTGCCCCAACACATTCCTTCCATTCACCACCACCATCTCCAACCCAACCGCCATCGCTGCCCCTGTGCGCCCCTGTGATTGCCCATTTGGGCCAAGCAGGGGCAGCTCATTGTTGAGCAGCAACCACTGCCAACAACCATGTCACCACCATCAACAACCATGTCACCACCATCAACAGCCATTGACAATGCCCAGACACCATGTCACCACCATTGACAGCCATTGACAATGCCCAGATGCCACATCACCTTTGTCGACACCCGCCCTTGCCACCTCACCACTGCCAACCCGTAGCTGTCACGTCAGCATTGACAAACAGCCGGCCACCTGACAACAGCTGCCTCTCCCCTCCTCAAGGGATGTGGGCGCTGACATCAACGACTGGGGAGCAAGGAGGATGGGAAAGGGAGCAAGGAAGCAAAGGGAGGATGAGGATGTAGGGGAAATAGCAAGGGAAGGAGGAGGCTATTTGAGCCCCCTCCTTCCGTGTTTTTGGTAGCAGAAGCCAATGAGACGGCGACGTTAGAGCTCTTCATGAGTTAACTCGCAATTCTACTTGCACTTGTACTTGCAAGTATTTAAATTGCTAAACTACTACTTGCACTTGTGTGGGTTTGTTCCCACAGGTGACTTGCACTCACAAGTCAAGTACCTGTGAATCACAAGTTGACTTGTCCTCAACAAGTACTCGCGAGTACCTACAAGTACCTATAAGTAACTATTTAATCCAGGATTTCAATACTACTAGTAACGGAGTCATCAATATCCATCCCATCGTCAGTTGCAGTTTCCATTGAAGTACTTGACCCTTGCTTCTTTTTTCTGAGCCGCCGTGACTTATCTTTGAAGTCTTGAATGATTTCGGCATCTGGAATCAGCCCAGGGACTTGGCTCCAGGAGTTGAGAAGTGTTGCCGCTCGTGTAGATTCATCCGAAAGTGCGTGCCGGTATTTACTGATGGTAAGACTGCCATGTGAAAAGGCACACTTGACGTCATATGAGGATGCTATAGCAGAGAGTCAGTATGTGTCAACTTGAAGGGGCACATGTTCGAAGCATACCTGGAGCTGACATAAAGTCCTGGCCCATCTGTGCCAAAGGCATGTCTCCAACTGTGTGCCACCATGCAAAAGGATCCTTCACCGTTGCGATGGTGGGGGCCTTGAGATACTCTTGCAACTCGTCTCCGATGGTTGAGGATCCAAAGTTATCGAGCTCAGTGAAAAGATCATCTTCGAGGTCTCCCTGCCAAAAATGAACCAAAATCAGAGAACAGATCAGACCTAATTGGTATCACATCAGGAAGGCTTACCGATTCCTTGGATGCCTGTACAGCTCTCCCCCGATCCTGCGACGGCTTATAGTAGGTGTTCCATTGGTCTTCTAACACCTGTGACGCTGCATCGATCCAATGTTGGGGCCAATTTTTTGCATGGAAATAGGTCAGTTGGTATTTTGGGTTGAGAACTGATCATAATACGTTAACAAGAAGAAAAACCATCAAGTGGAACAGTACGTACTCATGGCAATATGATACATAATTGATTCATCCATCTTCGAGTAATATTTGTTGAGGACTGCAAGCCCTTTCATTGCAGCAGATCTAACAGCCAGGAGGAGAGACTTGTTTTCGGTGGCTTCTTCCAACTTCTCAGTGAGTATATCGATAACAGGGATAACTTTGTAGAGCAATGGGATACTGCTCTTCGACAGACGAAGAGTTGCACTAAGGAAATGCTGTAGTGGTTCATTAAGTCAGAGGCATTGTAGGCAAAGGACGGTGAAACTTACTGATAGAATGGGCCAAAGTTGGGTAAGCAGTTTCCACTCATCAGTGGCAAGCTTCAAATGTCACAGTCATGTCTTCGCAACTTGGTTGTGGTGGTCAAAATCCACAAGTTTGTCGAGAGCAGGCCAGATATCAAGTGCTGAATTAAGCATTTCTGCAACGGTGTTCCATCATGTTGGGACAGATCGCCGGATCTGCTTCGCTTCAATCTTTGATCGAACACAGCAAGTCACAAGGTCTTCTTGTAGGATTGAATTGTGGAATATCTGCTTTGCAAGTTTAGTTATCTGTAAGAGATGTTCATTGAGCTGGCAAACACTGAATATAAGGGGGGTGAGGCTTCTTACCTTTGCTAGTGCACTCTTTCCGAGGGCAATATCCTCCACCGTAAGGTCAATATCAATGTCCCCCTCCAAATCTTCAATTTCTTGTTCATTGCTGGCTTCCCCGTCGAGATCGGCTTCCATGAGGGCCTCGAGCTCGTCTTCATCAAGCCTATCACCTTCGTCATCCTCAACTTCTCTGCCAGCCGCTTCTGCTACTGCTGTTGACGTTTTCTTCTGTGTAAACTGAGAAAGTATAGCCTAACATGATAGGCACTTAGTTCACAGTAGAGATCATAGGGGAGAGAAACTTGGGGAGACGTACCTTGACTACCAAGTTGAGGATGTGGCAGATGCATTGAATGCACATATGAAGCCCGCTCGCACCGTCTGGTATGCGGATTTCAAGTTCAGATATCATAGTGCCATTTTTTGAGGCATTGTCACATGCTTGTCTGAGAATCTAGCCTCAGAATTAAGTTGAATTCAATGTTCGAGCACAGAGAGTACTTACATTCTTTGCAATCCCAAAATCTTTCAAACACTTCGCCATTTCTTCAACAAGGTATTCACCAGTGTGACTTTTCTTCAACCTAACAAATTACTATTAGTTGCGAGTTAGAAGAAAGCTGAGAAGGAACATACATGATGAAGTCAAGAGTAAAAGAACATAACTTTCCTTCATTCACATAGTGAACGACAACACCAAGGAAAGAAATAACATTCGGTGATGACCATCCATCAAAGCTGACATGGATATGAGCAGACTGGCAAACAACCTATGATTTTGTTCATCAGTACAACATCAGGACCAACATACACACAAGAACCGAATGCACTTAGTCACGTGTTTCTTGGAAATCGTATGGATCTCCTTAACATCTCGTGAAACTGTCGTGTCTGATGGGATCTTGACCTTGCCATAGAGCATCTTGAACATCCTTCGGAGCGGTTCGTCTTCAATGATCTTGAATGGCTGGTGGCACTGGCTAACCCAGAGAGCGATCAGAAAGCGAAATTCGCCAGCACTGTAGGTGGACCCATGCGCAAATGCACTGATCGCCTGGTCATCAGGAGCCTTCTTCCCCTCGCAGCTGTCAACATGGCAGATGAGGTTGGTTGTCGCATTATCTGTACGCGCACAGGTGCAGGATGATGATGGATGTCTGGAACATATATTTAAACATGCAATACTTGAATAAAAAGGATTAAAAGACTTACGTTTTGCAGATAAATTTGTACTTTACGACCCCATCTTTCACAATGATGACTGGTTCCTTAAAATGATTGTACACTTTCGAGCTCCATCCCTCCATTTGCAGAGCTATAGGAAAATGGGTGTTAATTACTAGCCAAAAGAAAACATGTGGAATGAACCTAGAACCTCTTCATTGGTTTTAGTTGCTGTCTCATACTTCTCATCGAAGGTGGGAGCTTCATCCGAGTCTGTATGGTGGCATTTAACTCCACAGCCAGTGGGCATTCTCGTTTGTAGGTAGGAGCTGGGGTGATGTTGAACTAAAGAGTGTTACCTTTTGAGAGCTGGGCTCAGTACACTTTATATAATTTTTTGAGGGCCAATAACTCACCGTGAACAGCAGCCCCATGGGCCATGGATACAAAATCATGTATAGGCCACCATTTTTTGATTGTGGCATATGGGAAGTTGAGCCGTTGTCCAGGCCAGGGCATGTGTGTTGACACGAAAATGGACATGAAGATCAGACCAATAACAAATCGATTTGTCAGCCAAACTCGGAAATTCAGAGTCAGAATGACTTACACACTTACTTTGCCTATCATCCTGCTCACTCTCAGTGCTCGTTATGCGCTTCACCTATGGCCCAGTCGAGTTCGCTTTTTATTTTTGGTGCCAAATCAAGTCATTACGCCTGGCCTGACAGCAACAAATGGCAATAAAAAACAAGTTTGATTGGGCCCAGCGAGGAAGAAGACATGCATTCATGGCCTGACCAATTTTGGGTAGGAGAACAATGGCAACAGATCTGACAGTTGACGATCCCTGGCTTTCGACTGCCAGTGGCACAATCTACTGGAGTATAAATGGTTCAGTTTTATAAGTTCCGCTCTGCACAAAAATTCGAATCAACAATCCCCACCCACAGTGTTCTTACTTGAAGTCCTATGGCATCCACTGGTGACTACACCACAGCAAATGCTGATTCAGCCGTGGTGGTATGTATCTTCACTTTAATGGAGGTTTTATGATCCTCATTTCATACTTGAAAGATTTTGCGTCGATTCACTCGTGACCCCCTTCCATTCTTGGGCGATGACCTCAATCGAGATCTTGTTTATGCTTGGTCACTCCCCACCCAGCCTACCTTTGACAGGAAGATGGCAATCATCGGGTCAGCCATGGACAAAGCTGTAGTATTGCCTCAGCCTGGTTATGCGACATCTCAGATCAGATATTTCACAGCAAAGATACGTGAGGTCATTCGAGTAAGCGCAAAATCAAGCTTTAAATAAGAAAATATGTACTGACCTTTTATTTTTCTAGGAACATATTGAGGTCTATCGCTTGCAAGCCTTGTTCAGTGACTCGATTGGTTCCAGCAGCAGCGAGGAGTTGGTCAGTGACTCTGAGGAGTCTGTGGTCAGTGACTCAGAGCTTCCACCTCTTGTCGACTAGTACATCCACCATGTATTTTTTGTAAATAAGTCTACCTACAAGTACTTGTGGTATGATAAATCCAAGACTTGTATTTGTGTTAACTCGTGGGAAACAAGTGACTTGAACTCACAAGTTATGTACTTACAGGTATTTAAAACGAGTTTACTTATGCAACTCACAAGTGACCTGCACTCGTGAAGCACTCTAGACAGTGTGTAGTTTTTACGCTGCCTCATTTGAGCTCGATTATCCCCTGAGCAGAGGGGGGGATTTATCTTACACAGTGTCAATGATGGAGCGGTGTGGTACCCACACACTGCTCCATTTCTGTGAATCATACACACTCCCCCTTGTTTCTTTCTGTTTCAAATGGGGGGCAGTGTGTGGGACACTGTCCCCTGTTTCTTGCCATTTCAAATGAGGGCACAATGAATCCCACACGCTACCCCCTGTTCCTTTTCTTTTCGAATGGAGGCAGCGTGAATTCCACATGCTGCCCATTTCTTTTTGATTACTCCCCATCATTGGGGGGGCATTCCCTTTGGTGGCATCAACAAACGGAGATGGCATGAAGTGCACATTCCGCCTCTGTTTCTGTTCATTTACCCCCCCACTGACAGGGGGATTCCTTCCCCACAGCATCAATAACTGGGGGCAGCTTGAAACCCACGTGCTGCCTCCGTTTCATTTCATTTTATCCCCCCTCAATGAAGGGGGGGTATTTTACTTTGTATTAAGTAGTGTAAATTCATTTAAATCATATGTAAATCTAATAAATATTACAAATATGTCTTTAATATCAAATTAAGTGAATTAAGTCAGTTTCAGGACTGCCTTTTGAGTCCTTTATGATGGATTCTGGTGCCATTCCTGTGGATCCTGGTGATTCCGGTGCCATTCTGGCTGAATCACCAGATTCTGGACAGAATATGTGGGGCACTGTAAGGTACTGATTAGGCAAGCAGTGCCAGATGGGCTTGCTCCCACTCAGAACTGCTCCTGGGCTCATTGGGCTTGGTTTTACATAGCAAAAAATATGTATATTAGTGGATGCAATACATATACATGTATATAACTCTTTTCTGTGGCTCAAGGGAGGTGGGAATGGGTGGATGGCAGCTAATGGAGTTGGATGATGTTTTTATCTTATCCTAGATAACACCTCATTTTGCAGCCATACATTACTGATTTTAGTAAAACAAATATATTTTACCAAGCAAGAACTAGCCTTCCTCGGGTTTGTGTGCAGCCATAGATGCTATATTTCCATATTAATGCTAGGGTCTTACCCAAGTCACTTCATAAATGCATATGGCACAAACCCCACCAGCCAAAAAAAATGAAAACAAACCATGCTGCCATGGGTGCTGGGCATCACTTGGATTACTAATAGGGTTCCATATGCAAGTGGGTAAGATAGTTGATATGCCGAGGGCGCTGGATGGGAGGGCAGGGTAGCTAGGTGGGGTGGGGTTGTTGGGGATGCTAGTAAATAGATATCAACAATGCAGGAAACAATATCCTGGGGTATCTCTATATTTAAATACACCTAATGCACTCTTTTGCGCACCCCAGCAGGGGTGGTACAGGATGGATTGGCGCCAGGGACATTGGATGACATTCCATTTATAGGAGATGTCATTAAAAATAGCCTTGGGGGTTCGCATTTGCTGTTTCCAGTGTCATGCACAGCAATTTATGGGAGAAACCATTGTAGCTACATTTGAATGTAACCCATTCTTTACTATATCTCAGGAGAGGCGGGGGTGGATGGATGCATTTGGATAATGTTGGATAACACTTTACTTGTGGTTATCTTATCTTATCTCACCTTATCTTATCCAACAAGTATGCAATAACAAAAGTAATAGAAACATGAGAAATGATGATAAATGCACTCTAAATAAGCTGCCCCAGGACCAGCATGCAATCTTCCACAGTGCTGGCCCATCCCACCCAGTGCTTTTTGTTTCCCTGTGCCTTACAACCCCAGTAGAATAGACAAGCAATGATGCTCAGGAGCCCATTCAGTCCAGGTCATCTAAGCTGGTCCCAATCACTATCTATTTTGTCGAGGTCTTTACACTCCCTGGGTGAGTCCATATGGACTCCATATAGAAAAAATCTATATGGGTTTTGATTAAACTACGGACCATCCAAAAGCTTGATTAGATTAATCTAATCCAAGACACCAACAGAAAAGCCCTGCTTGAGCTTGAGTCGGCAATTGGTCTAATCTAGATTAATCACTCAATTCCGTCCACAAGCTACATTATTAGATTAATCTAGTGAAGGTTGTTTTTACTTGAATACTAGTTTTTATCTACTTAATCAGGGTGTAGATCAGGTGTAAATTAAATGAAAAAGTAGATAGATTAAACAAGCAACATAGGAGTTTTTTACAGTTCTCCTGGTATTCTGGGAATTCCACAGAATCGAATTTTAGCAGTGCTGCCTGCTAAAATTGTTGTTTCCGTTCCACAGAATTCCGGCAGATTCTGGAATGGCCATGGAATCGCCAGAATGGAATTGACAGGAACAGAATCTGCAGAATTTTTTTTTTAATAGTAATAGTAATTATTTAATGATAATTACTGTTAATTGATAATAGGTGCCTGCAGGTTGCCAAATCAAGCAACTGTGGTTGATATGTCACTGATGTCACATGTTGTGACCATTCCATCTTTCCTCTCACCACCACCACCGCCGCCATTGAGCGCCCCGGTGACTGCCTGCATTTGGGCCAACCTGGGGCGGGCTCGTTGACACCGCCACCCCCAACAACGCCCTGCAGTGCACACAAACCCGCCACATCACTGCCCATAACCCCAGCTAACGATGCCACCCAAACCTGCCACATCACCACCAAACGAACCCACCACATCACCACCAAATGATGCAGCCCAAACCCGCCATGTCACCACCAAACAATGCCACCCAAACCTGCCACGTCACCACCAAACAACACCGCCCGAACGGCCCCGAACCTGCCACGTCACCATCAAATGACGCGCAAGACCGCCCAACAACGCCGCCAATGACACCCCACAGTGCATGCAAAGCCGCCCGCCACGTCACCGCCCATAACCCCACCTAATGATGTTCATGCACCTATAGGGATAACGGGACCAGAGTAACTGCTAGGAGGGGAGGATGTGCAAGAGGGCGGGGAGGATATGCAGGAGGACGACGAGGTGGCGTGCATCCCACACGCTGTTTCCTTTCCTTTCTTTCGTTGACAGGGTGGTGTGCACCTTGCACGCCACCCTATTTTTGTTGGTTTTCCCCCCTGGAGGTTCCCCCCTCCTGCGACATAGACGAGGCGGCGTGCTTCCCACACACCGTCTCATTTTCTCTTTTTTTTTCGTCAACAGTTTCTTTCTTTCTTTCCCCCCAGAGGCCCTCTCCGAGGAGATCAACGAGGCAGTGTGCATCCACATGCTGCCTCGTTATCTTTCTTTTTTTCATTGATGGGGGTGGAACCCGCCCCCATTCTGGTTTGTTTCCCCCCCTGTTGGGGGGATTCTTTTTTTTCTGTGGCAATATCGTCAACAGGGGCAGTGTATGACACATGCACCCCTCTCCCTTTGTTTCTCCCCTTTTATTGGGGTTTTTTTTTTTCCGCAGCTGCATTATTGACGAGGGGGTGGCGTACGACCCACCTGCTGTTCCCTCCTGTCTCACTTACCCCTCATAAATTGGGGGGAATTTTTTTTTTGGCAATTGTTAAACACACAAGGGCACTGTACTACCCACATGCTGCCCCTTGTTTATCCTGTCCCCTCCTACATACTTAGTGTAGTAAATATATTAAATAAACTGTAAAATATATAATATATATATTATACAAGGTTCTGAAAAAGGAAAGACCCTTATAAGTCATTAAATACTGTATTTATCCTTTAAAATATTTAGTTAATTATTGTAATTCATGTCCATTCCTGTGGATTCCAGCCCATTTCTGTGGATTCTGGTGGATTCTGGCAGAATACCTGGAGGAATAATAAGTATTGCAACATAGGGATTTGGAATAGATTTGAACTTGAAGTGCGAGGGGGGTATGATTACTGGCAGATTAAACCACCAATCCAACAAATAGCGATCAAAGTTGATCTGGGATGACTGGTTCATAGAACCATGTCCTTTAAGCGCTTCTTCTTTGCAGACTGGGACTTCTCGGAAAGAGGCGCAAATTTTCTATCAGCTTGCTTGTGCTTCAAATCTGTAGCCCAAATATTGTTCTGAGTTGACACAAGAGGTTTGCCTTGAGCTGAATTGAGGTTCAGGATAAGTGTGAGGGCATAAATGTGACTGAGAGTTTCATGCACAGCACTTTATATTGCACAGGGTTTGCCACTGGGAGCCATGGGAGTATGGCCCTGTCACATTGTCAAGACCATTGTGTTACATGGCCCAACCTTCCCCAAATGGGCCATACCACTAAGCACTCCGCCATGTTACAGCTGCATTTGGAGATGGTTTGTCATTATGGCTGGTATTATCTAGCACTGGTGTGCCACTCTGGACTCACTCCCTTTGGTACCCTCCCACTTCCTCCACTGCCACTTAGATACATGCTGTGCAGGGGACTGGGTTTGTACTCATGAGGATTTGGTAAGCCTGCCAGTCAATTCTGCAAGTCACCTGCAAACGTCAACTGACAAGAGTCATAAGCACTTAGAAACCAATGACTATAGTAGAAGTAGTAGTGTTTAAAGGTTAGGTTAGTTAACTGCAAAATGACTGAGACCTAACCGGACCTAACCACAAATTAACTTAACCGCAGTTAGGGTTAATCCATTTTGAAAGTAAAATAACCAGTTAATTTGCAGTTAACTAACCATCAAATAACCGGTTATAACAGGTTACAGTGACCCCTACTATACACCTTCAAAATACACCTAAAAACATCCAAAACCCTCAGGATTTGACTGACTTATTGTCAAGTCTCTAAAATATGGGACAAAAGAGTAGACTTTCAAGAATATTATTGTAAATATGTCAGTTCTCCACCAAATCTAATGATCTTGGGCTCATTTTAAAGATAGAATGTATGGCAATAATATTTATTGAGACACATATGTGAAATATTGCCCAGTTATGAGGGTTTTTGTATTTTCTTTCAGTCATAACTGGTTAGTAACCACAACTAACCTGTTTTTTTCGGTTATTTGTGGTCCGGTTAGGTTATTTTGGGTCCAGGAATGAAGCCTAACCAGTCTCGATCTTGGTTAGGGTCCCAGAGCACCCAATAACCAGACCTAACCAGACCTTTAAACACTAAGAAGGAGACAACATAAAGTTGAGTTAGGGTGGCAGTGGTGAGAATGAGGGCAGGACGACACCAGTGCATCAGGCAAAAACAATGTTCAGGTAAGTCCCAGTGCATCAATCAGCAGGCAGATAAAATTCTTACTGATTTCATTCTTGCCGAATGTGCAGATCCCAAGTATCACGGCTGACTGTTACTTGATAGGATGCATCCAAGACTGGCTAGACCTCTTCCCATGTGGTAAGTTGTGGAATTCATCTTTAACCAACCTCAGTGTTCCAGAAGTCTGGCCTTCCAAATTAGGCAGGTGGTGCCAGTTGGGCTCACTCAGGTCGGTTTAGCTGCTGGGCTCATTGGGCTTGGTTTATCATAGAAAGACATGATCCTACGTGCTGTCATCGGGTCCTACACATTATTGTTGGGGTCCTAAACACCATCCAGTCAGGGAAAGCATAAGCATGGGCAATAGGCTCCATCGTCCTTGTATCCTACTTGCCATGGTTGATTTTGACTCGCTATTGTTGGGTTCGACTCGCCACTGAATTCAACTAGCCCTCGTTAGGCTCATCATCGTGTCATTCGAAGTGGCAGCGTGTGTTTGATTGTCCCTTGTTGGGTTCGATTCATCGTTGGTGGATTTGCCATCATTGGCCTGGCCTCCCACTGACTGTGGTTTCCTAGGCTCGTGACCAGCACCTTACACAGTGTTCATTCCTTTTTTCATCATTCAATGATCAATAACAAACAATCACACACATTACTTAAAAAGGTAGGTGGACTTTGAAAAGGATGAACACTGCATAAGGGCTGGGAGCAACGGCCTTGTTTTGAAGGAGTCCCCCCAGCTGTGACGCCGACTTAGAAAAAAACACTTTTCTTCACTCACAAATTCATTCTCGTAAAAACACATTTATTATACATTTTGAGACCCATAGAATAAAATGGTATAGGTGAAAAAATGGTGATTCTTTTCGCAAAAAATGACTTGTGAACATTATTACCCAGCAACTGACCAGAATGGGGTTGGATAAGACAAAGAGCATATTTTTGAGAGATAGGTTGGGTGGATAGTTTATGTAAGAACTGTAGTGTATTTTTTGGGTGTTTAGGGAGGTGGCGGCAGTGGTGGATTGCTAGTACATGCAGATGTTAGTGTTTGAGTTCAGAAGTATTGCATGGGAAGTGGGTATGGGTTTAGCAGACAATCTTGAGACATATGGGGTGAGCACATGTTCTATAACTATTTATAATGGGCTAAGCGAGACACTGGCAAAGGATATGAATTATTTTCATGTAGGGAGGAATCGCGAACTAACGAAATTCTGCGAAGTCCCGCATGACAAAGCGTGACTCCTTCAAAATGCGTCCGTTGCTCCCAGCTGGTTCTTATAGAACCTTCGGAGTCCAAAATTGTTCGATTAGTAAGAACTGGTTGGTCATGAGCCTAGTGGTTTCTATCTGGTCACCATCATGCATTCAGCTTGTTGTGTTGGTGAACTTCATCTGGTCGTTGTTGGACCAAATGTCATTGTTGTTGGGCGCCTGTCATTGTGTGGTTGTGGTGTGTTGTCTGGGCTGGGTTCATGTCTCCAGGTCATTGGGTTGTTGTGGCGGTAGCGATGTGGGTGGTGGCTTCTGTATGGGGTTCAATATCGTTAGTGGGGGGAAGTGGGAGAGAGGGATTGAAAATGAAGCACAACTATTGTCTAATTGGTTTTTATGATGTACCTGTTGGGCCTCTCATTTCATGGGTCCCCTGTTCTCCACCTCCCTCCCCGATTCCTCCATCCAGTGAGAAGGAGCCACCCATCCCTCTGGAAAGAGGAGGGTTGGCTGCTGCCTGCACCCTTGCTTCTGAGGGAGCAGTCATGTTGGTAGTCAAGCCCACATCCCTCAAGGGAGGGGAGGGGCTAGTGGCCAGGTCGACAGGCAAGGTCAGAGGTGGAGAGGGCGAGAACCAAGGTGTTGGTGGAGAGGTGGTGGTGGACAAAGGAACTCAGTGAGATTCAACCGTGATGTGGTTGATGTCAGATTAAAACTCTGCTCACCTCACAGATAACGCTCGATATAAGTGTGTATAAGTCCGATAGTAAAATAAAAAATATATACTATTTTATAAATATCTAAAAAATGTTAGATCCAAAAAATTAAACTAAAATATGCAGAAATAAACATGTAATTTAGCAAAGATGCCAAAATGGTAACAACTACCATCCCTTTCATGAATTCTCCATGGTAACTTCTGTATTTTATAGAAATCGTATCATGGTATGATTTTAGTACACTAATAAATTAAATTTAGATAGTTTGGCAGAAGTAACTACTTGTTGTGGAAGCTGGAATGACCAAAAATTAGTTATGGACCATAAGTTGATTCATTATGGTCCACAACTAATTTTTGGTCATTCCTGTTTCCACAATGAGTGGTTAGCTCAACCAAACTATCTAAATTTGATTTATTAGTGTACTAAAATGATATTCCGCTTCATTTTCTAAATAATATACAGTTTATGATAGCGAATTCATGAAAGGTCTGGTATTTACGACTATTTTGGCATTTTTCTTAAATTACATACTCATTTCTCTGTATTTTAGCCTATAATTTGGGATATAATATCTTTAGAATATTTATAAAGTAATACAATTTTTTATTTTATTATCGGACATACAAGTGCACATATCGCTCATTATCTATAGGGAAAAGCGGAGTTTTAAATACACATCAAACCCATCAGTGTTGATCTTTGTTCGTTCTCTACCACCTCTCCAGACACAGAGAAGAGGAGAAAGGGTGATGGTGAGCCAGAGGAGGGGTGATATAGCAAGCAGAAGGGGTGATACAGCAAAGATCAGGGGCGAGGCAAGTGGGAGGAGGAGGGGGAGAAGGAGGAGGAGGAGGAGGAGAAAGGGCTATGCGGAGAACAAGCAACGCGAGAAGGAGGCAGAGGGGTGAGATAACAAGGGAGGAGTAGCAAGAGGAGGAGGAGGAGGAAGGGCAAGACCCATCCCCACTGCGTAAACCAGATCAGGACATGGGGAACCCAACGCCAGCTTATGAGAAGAGAGAGGGGGCCCAACGAGGGCAAGCGAAGTTCAGCAGTGAGTCAAACACCACATACTAAACCCTGGATACAAAATTTCCCCACCCAAAACCCCTGCCAAATGCACCCAAAATGTTAGGAGAAGACTCAAGGAGGGTTCGGATAATGAAAAAGAGGGAAGAATGAATAAGATAAGTGTATAAACCAGGTGCAAAGTGAGGGACAAGAGGACAAGTACTGACTTAAATAGGCGGGGCAAAGCCCGATTGGGAATGTATGTATGAAAAGGGAATACGTACTCTAACATCACCCCCTCGTTAAGAGAGAAGGAAACTCGTGATGGTAGGTAGCAACGACAGAGTGAGGGTCTGTGAACTTTGCCAAGGTCGCGAGGGGAAGCCATTTTGCATCCTTGGGGTCTTGGTCTTGTAGTAGTACTAGGTATAAGGTTTTTTGCGCAGGTCACGATAAGAGATGATGGAGGCAATGATCGGTTGAGTCTCTGCACAGCCTTAGATGTTATATTTCTATATCAAATACTGGGTATTGCCTGAAAGGCTGATTTATCCACACTAGCAACTACCCACCACCCAAATTTTGGTCACATGCTTGTATGGATGCCAGGGGTGCTGGGGGTGGATGAGATATGTTTGTAGGGGTGGGAGAGGTGTTTTAGATGCCCTGGGTGCCAGTAAAGAGGGCGGGGGTGCAGGGGGTAATTCTGCTAGGGCGGGGACATGTAAATACATATAAACATCACACAAAAAGATACTGGGTATGCTTTTTCACTGTCGGGTGCATTTAGCGGGGGTTTCAGAGGGGGATGGGTATTATATAAATAGAAACACCTTTCTGGGATGTTTTAGCGCCCCGGGGGAAGCGGGAGGGAGGGCGTGGGAGAGCGTTTGAGAATGGGTTCCAGATGTCTGGCCTTCCCAATTAAGCAAGCAGTGCCAGTTCGGCTTGGGTTGGCTTTTGTGTGCATTTGGCAGCGGTTTTGGTGGGGTAAGAACATATTTACAGCTAATTACACTAATGAAACCTTATTCCACATTTTATATGGCAAATGGGGGGTGGGAAGGGGTGGATGCAGGTGGGCAGCTTTGGATGTCATGTTCTATAAATAGAACACATCATCAATTAGGCGCTTGGGGGTTTGCCCTCGCTGTTGGGGACATTGGGAATTTATTGTAATAACTTATGTATATTTTGGTAGCTACTAGTGCTTGAAAGTCCAGTCTTTGGTCTTTTTGACCTTTTTTTGAGCTAGAATGCTGAAATAAAAATTCCCCATTACAATTGGGGTGTGGGAACAAAAAATTCAGGGTCAGTCTGGTCTTTTTTCCAGTCCAAGACCGCAAAATTTTCCTTTTTAGGCACCATAGTTTTAATGGGAAATTTCCATTTTAACGTTGTAGCTCAAAAACTGACCAAAAAGCCCAAAGACTGGACTTTCAAGCACTAGTAGCTACATTAAATATATACCTATTCCACTCTTTCCTGTGCATCAGGAGGGCCAGGAATAGGTGGATAGTATTTGTTCATTTGATTACTTGGAGGTTGAAAAATATGTATATTCATTGAATGTATATAGAAATCCCACACATACAGTGTGGGTACTAGGCAATACTTTTCAGTCCCCCACAGATTCCCACAGGAATCCTGGGGAATGGACAGGAATCCTGGGGAATTCACAGGAATTCTGAGGAATAGACAGGAATCCTGGGGAATCCACAGGAATAGACAGGAATTTGCACAGGAATCCACCGGAATCCACAGGAATGGACCGGAATGGATCGGAATTCGCAGAAATTGACTAGAATGGACTGGAATCCACAAGAATTACTATAAAAGGTATATTTTAAAATTATAAATACTATGTAATTACTTATTTATTGTAAGGACCCTGTTTCATGCCTTTGGGGTTTATGAAACACATATAATATATAAATTTTAATTTATTTTTAATTTACGGAATACAATTATTAAACTAAGTACATACAGGGAGGGAAAGAGGGGGCGTGTAAGGCATACACTGCCACAGGGAGGACCCCCCTGTTATCGAGGGGGTAAACGCAGTAGAAGAGGGGTGGTGGGTAGGCCCCTCGTCGACAGCAACCAGAAAGAATCCCCCCCAACAACAGGGGGGAGAGGGAGAGGGGGTAGAGGAGGCAGGAGACGGCGGGGGGTAGGTCGTACGCCGGGGGAAGAAAATGATCCCCCCGAATGAGGGGGGTACATGCAATCGAAGGGGACAGCGTGTGGATTTCACCGCTGCCTCCCCCTTGACAACGCCGCAGGAACGATGGGGGTAGAAAGGAGGGGCACCGTTGGTGCCATCCTCTCCCCCGTCATTGACAAGAATTCCACGGGACGACATGTACGTCATCCCTTTTCCCCTCCTCCTCCTCTCGTCGCGTCCCTGCCATCTGTCCTCTCTTCCCTACCCTCCTGCTGCTACCCTTCGATGGTGACGTGGCATGGGTGGTGGTCGATGTGGCGGCATTTGGTGCACCGGCAGCCGCAGTGACGTGGCGGCTATGCATGTCAATGTGGGCGGTGACATGGCGGCTGTGCGCGTCGATGTGGGCGGTGATGTGGCGGGGTATAGGTGTCGCTGGGGGGGCATTGCTAGGTGGTGACGTGGCGGTGTGGTTGGAAATGGGCGGCGTCGAGGGGGGCCGTAGTTGGATGGTGACATGGCGGCTAGTGTTTGAAAGTCCGGTCTGGTCCGGTTAGTTTTATTTCAGAATCTCAAAATAACCGGACCAAACTGACGCTAACCAGTTAGCATCAGTTTTTATCGGTTATGTAACCGGTTTTAACCGGTTACGGTTACAACCAGTTAGTAACTGGTTGTAACCGGTTAATTAGGTATATACTAACTAAACAATGTAATTATGATACAAAATAAATTGCCTCACTGTGGTTCGGGGCCTTCTTGATACAAGAGGCAGCATGTTGGGTGAAACACTGCCTCATGAGTCAGATATGCCCGCTGGATACACCCGCTGTCGATACGCCCGCCATCAATACGCGATATGTCCACCGTCGATAACCCACCATCGATAACCCACCGTCGATACGCCCACCATTGATACACCCGCCATCGATAGCCCGCCCGCCATTGATACACCCGCCATTGATAGCCCGCCATTGATACGCCCGCCGTCAATAGCCCGCCGTTGATACACCCACCATTGATAGCCCACCGTTGATACAATTGATACACCCGCCGTTGATACACCCGCCATTGATATGCCCGCCGTTGATATGCCCGCCATTGATACATCCGCCGTTGATACACCTGCTGTTGATACGCCTGCTGTCGATAGCCCACCATCAATGGAGATGACGTGGCAGAGGCTGCGAATGCCCACATCCCTCAACGAGGGGAGAGGCAAAGAGAGGTGGCGATGGTGGTGTCAACTTGCCTGGCTTGACCCGAAGTGGGTATTTGCCATGGGCACGACAGCGTGGAGAGGGGACTTGAGGTTGAGAGTGGTGGTGGGAATGAGAAGAGGTGATGTGGCAGTTTCCAACTGGATCGTCACACGGGTGACTGGAGTCATCATAAGTCACACGTCTTTGAATTAGCTATAAGTCTTTTAATTCTGTACCAAAAATTATGTTTTTAGAGTCGTTAAAAAGCTCGTAAATAGGGGAATAATTTGATATAAATTTAGTATCGAAAGACCAGTTAGGACCGGTCAGGACCGGTCTTTGTCAGTTAGTCATATTTTAAATTTGGAACTAACCGCTAACTGGACCGCGGTTACGGTTAGGATCAGTTAGGTAATTCTTGCGGTTATGATCGGTTACGGTTCGGTCCGGTCTCGGTTATTTTGCAGTTAACTAACCTAACTTTCAAACACTAGTCATATGGGTCATAATGCGGAATGTCATAAGAATTTAGATTGGCCCTTTGGCTTAGTGGTAAAACTGTATCAACTTGTATTACTTTGACTATGGCATCAACTGCATCAGGAAAAACCCTTTTCCA
>Ga0307517_10004795_pt1 | contig 20625 bp, 7 predicted proteins | sample 23_EM_MG_FD_194515 | JGI IMG/M metagenome (GOLD analysis project Ga0307517, IMG submission 194515) | Populus trichocarpa ectomycorrhiza microbial communities from riparian zone in the Pacific Northwest, United States - 23_EM | ecosystem: Host-associated > Plants > Roots > Unclassified | place...
AATCATATGGCAGTTGATCAACAATTACCTTAACTACTGTTTGATATGTAAGTGAATGTAGCAACTCACAGCATCTGGAAACGTCATAAACTAAGCACAGCTGAAATTTTCATGGGGACCATATCAAAGAAAGTTGATACCGGTGATTTGAAAGACAAGCCAAACTGGTCAAGGTTTAAGAAAAAAATGAAATAAGTCAGATGAAGAATGTGGGTTTGAGAAAGGGAGGAAGGAAGAACCATATGCAGAGTTAAATGGTGAAACCAAATATCAGCAGTCTAACTTCAGAATCAGAGTATTCAAATACTGTTTGGCATGAACTGATAGAAATAAAAAGGGGGGATGCTCAACAAAAATATGTTCTATGAGCATAAATCATCAGTCCAACCTCATTCTTTTGCTGAAAATGACTTCAAATTTCAGCTTAATTTTCAAGTTAATTATTTATATATGGTGTGATAATATCTAACACTGGGATTTCCCAGCCAAATATGTTTGGGAAATTCTCAGAGGATTTTGCTTATGTTGGTGCTGGTTATATTAGATTCTATATGGATATTGACTTATAGGATCCCCTTCATAATACCAGGCATGTTCGGCCAGGTGGTATTAGCAATTGTCACCCTTAGCATCAGAAAACCTCCTTCTAGTGGCATTAAAAAGTTGGAATAAGAAAAGGTACCTTCCAGTGCCAGGCAGCAAGAGATCCACCTCCTTCTCACCAACAGAATTTGCTTTCAATGTATCTCCTCTGATGTGAGATCCTGGTGTAGTGCTCACTGAGCTAGGTTCATGGGTTACTAGGAGAAGGCCTTTCGGAGGAATCACGAGCGGCCCTTGTGAGTTTATACCTGGTGGATGCAAAAATGAGGTGCCATATACTGAATAAACATGACCACATGCGCAGACACTGTAAGAAAGAAGATAGGTGACATTCCTCCTAACTAGAATATGCATAGTTTGTTGCCACAGTGATGTTGGTATGAAATTGTTGTTAATTGATTTCAAATCTTGAAACTACCAGATAGCCCTAGCCCTAATCTAATTTAAAATGATATAAAGGATACACACCAAGACTACATGAATTGTTTAACTGGAACTGATATATTTATCTAATAGAGCATTTTTAAAAGGCATACCCAAATTCACCATCCCTAAAGACACCGCTAAAAGTTCACTTTCCAATCCATGTAGAGGAGTCAACAAGAGGATGAAGGCCTGGCTAACCAGGGTAACCCTTGTGAAATTTCTCACTTACGGACCTATTATCCCAGTCTGAACACTCATGCTTGCTTTTCCAAACTAACTGCCATCAGCTTGATTTACTGGAAGCATTTTTGCCACCACTAATCAAAGCAGCTTAACTGCAAAATATAACCCAGCAAGTTTTGAGCCATGTCACCCCTCGAAAAGTATAACCTCAAAACTTTAGCAATATCCACTCCTCTCTGAATGAGTTTCAGTATAAGAACCAAACCATAAACTTAAGAATTCATGTCAAGATCATTTTTCTCATCCTCACTTTCTAGATATTGCAGATCCCTAAACCATCTTGCATAAACTTTGTTGGAGTCTCCCAATACTTTCCACAACATATGCTGCAGATGACTCCGTTTTTTACTTTATTATGGTGAAACTGTACAGTTAAAGTTATCGTGAATTCAGAAATACATCTAGCAAAGGAGATCTGATACTCACTGCACAATTTAACTCTTAAATGAACCATTAGAAACTACTGAAAAAATCAAGAGGTGATTAGAACGTAAAATTCAGTTAGGTACCTAACTAAAAAAAGATGTTTGTGTTGGGAGGATACCTACCATCAGAAGTAGCCAAAGTAGCATGATTTTGCATTGTAGCAGGAGGTTCTAAGATGGCTCTCAACTGTTCTGGTGCTCTAAAATGTATTCCCAATAGAAGACTATAATCAATTATCTGTTGAGATTCTAAAAAACTGCAGTCCAAAGAGAGTTGCCTGCACAGGAGGAAAATATTTCTACGAACAATTAGAAGGTAGGAGACTTGATCAGACAATCAATAACTACTAAAGAATGATATTCTTATGGATTCTTTCTGAAAGAGATACAACCTGTAGTACAAACAAACATTTTCTGAAGAGAACTAATATTCACACATAATCACCGAACTTCATGATGAGAATGCCACAAAAAATGAATACATGAAGAAGCATACTTCTTCCATTTTTATCTCAATCTAAATATAGCGATTGACTCGGTGAAAAAGAAAGATTGTGTTGGGGAATATCCTTCCACCTAGGTTGCAGTTGGGATCATGCTGTTCCCCATATTTGGTGCTTTGTCTGGGTACACTACAAAATCCTACAGTAAACAAATCAATGTCGAGAAAGGCAAGAACAGAAAGCAGTGCTGTGGATGCTTGACTCTGAACATCTATCTTTGAAGGCAAGAAATGCTTTTCAATGACTTCCAGTGATATTTGTAGCAATTATGTCATTAACTAGGAGACACAAGGACATCTTTGTGTCTGATAAAAAAAGTGTGCCATAATGTAATGGAGTTTAATGTCCAAATAGTGTAGATTCGACAACACTTTCTGACCTTGAATTATGCAGCTCAAATATTTCAAAATCTACACATGAAAGATGGGGAGAATAATGAAGATTTTAAGTTTGTTTTTCCCGCAAACATTCTTTACGTTACCCAGTCTTATTTTTCCAGTAACTTGTTTTTGTCTTTTTTATGAAAAAAATTTAAAGAAAAAATTAGTTCTGCAGGTGAAAGGACAAAAAAAAAAGCAAAAGCAAATGATTGCACTGTATCAAACAATCAATGGAAAAGGAAAGCAAATTTAACAACGAAGAGTTCACATGGTGCAACATCTTAACCCAAAGTTTCATATGGATAAGAATACAAATGATGTCATGGACAGTTGTGTTAGTAAACAAAAAGCCACTGATTAATTAACAAAACAACTTCATCAATTGAGTAGTTACTAAACCTCGGCCACTACAGGATATTGTAATCTTATTCTACGCATACAACAGAGCATAAACTAGATCCTTTGATATCTACCATTGGGTGTGATACCATTAGACTGTTACAGGTTGCATATGGATAATAGAAAATCAAAAGAACTTACTTGAAAAGAGATTCGCGCAACAACTTATCCATATGAAACTCGTATGCTAGATCAAGATCTTTTAATGTGGTATTTTCTCCAACCTTGTCTTTATCTGTGTATCTCCCTTGAGTTGACCCCTTCAGGTCATAGCGACCATGAATTCTTAATTCTGTGCAAAACATATTTCCCATGACTACAAAGCGTACCTATAAAGAATAGGAAACCCAAAATCCTCACTAAACACAAGTGACATGAATGGAAGTGACATGAATGGAAGAAAGTAATATATGGGTGTATGAAAGCTGCAGATACCTTTTTCCCACCTCTCAATGTTATTCGGTGGACCCCAAAAATTTTTGTGATGAGAGTATTTTCATGCTTCCCTACATGAATGTAATATTTTGGAAGCATCTTAAGAAGGGTCTGCACAGACGAAGAAGAACATACACTCATTTATGAAATATACACAACCGACCTCTTCGAGCTTGATATTGAGGCTAATAAACAAGCAATTTATCATGAAGATAAAAATTTTGATTACCATTGTTCACCACCAAGTACCTTATGTAACTAAAATAATAGCTTAGGGTGCACACTAAATTGTTTTCAAAATAGAAGTCCTAAGAAGAAGTTGTTACGCAGTCAATCAACTACATATAAAGAATGCAATAGTGACCTGTACATGTATAAGAAGTGAATAGACCCTACATGATGATGTATGAATCCATCCATGTCCTATGCCTTTACAAGCCTGGTCTACAGGAAAGTTGGCAAGTCTACCTAACAATTTCTCCCTCGCAAGTAATTATAGACAAACAATAGTTTCCTCATATTCGGGTTGGAGGAAATTTTCTCATGTCCATTGGTGTCTTGATATTACTCTTCCATGTGTTGACAATATTAATTGTGCTTTGAATTTTTATTTTTTAATTTTTTACTATCTTCTCTTCCGCACAAATCTTGCTCTCTTTTCTTTAATTCTGTTTAGAAGAATATGGGTTTGCAAGAAATTTTTAAGGCAAAATTAATATTGCTAGCACATGGCAACCTAAGCCTCCTAATATTATGACACCTATGGGCAAGAGGAAGTTCTTCCAATCCAGATAGGCGGAAATTACTGTCCATTAGAGACACGCCTCAAGGCTTTTATTAACTGCTACCTTTTGCCTTAAATAAATTTAAGAAACTCATTGGAAACACACACTAGACTAACCCATAGCAAATAACTCAATAAAATATCAAAGAACACACACATAAACCTAACCCAGTGATAAATGCACCATATGAAACTTTAGGTCAATACAAATGCAACACTTGCAATGATGAACTCGACTAGACAAAGACCCTTTATCATTAATTATTCAGATAATTGTTTTTCAAGATTTTTCATGCAGTATCCCTTTTGTTCTCCCCTTAAATCATAACATCTGAAAACAAAACCATATATAAGTCTCTAATGGTGAAACTATTGATAGTAAAACATAAACATACTAACAAAGCTTTCCTATCTTCTTTTCTAGCTTACATCGCTGTTATTTGCACAAATGCATTTATTTACTGGTGGAGTCCATTTTGAACTTGTTGCTTATCCATGTGAAAAACTCTTAGCTTCAATAGGAAACTGGACTCTACTCTCCAATAGAAGAAAGCACGTGGTGAGAAGCAGCAACAGTCATGTGCACCTAATCCTCTGAAAAACCTCACATCTAATTGGATCAAAGCCATATGAATTATCCAGTACTACTAATATATGAATCAAAACCATGAAAGCATCTCCAGAGCCATCATTAATTTTCCTCTCTACTTCTATTATGCTGCCACAAAGAGAAGATACCCTCTTCAGGCCCTCAATAACTACAAGCAACTCCATGCAGTTGGGTTTCTTTGACAAATGGACTTCTAACTAAGATGGTCATAACATTCTCTTCACCATCTGCACAAAGACCTCTCATTCCAATTTAAAAAGACTATAAAGGGAAAAACCTCGAGAACCAAACTTCATCAAAGTAAATATCAAACAAAGTCGTTAGCCAACCTCCACATTTCAACTTCCAACCCCAAGAAAGATATTAAAAAAAAAATAAGTTTAAGAATCATGTTGAAATGAGTGGCATCTACGCAAGAAAAATCTTTAAGCATGATTGTGAATAAAATCTCAAAATCTAACTGGATATTTCATGCTTTATTCCATATTTTAAACCCTTTTAAAGCATGATTTATGACATCTATCTAGCAGGAGGATTTTCCTTCAAAGGCACGGCAAATACCAGTGACAATTGCTTGAAAGTGGCCGCAGAATCAAATAGGATTTGTTTGGCATCTCCATTTCCTAGGTGGGTTTCAATGTGAACAATCAATTTAAAACCTCAACTATAAAGGATCTACAGATCCATTATGAAATAAAAAATTTAAAAGGAAACAAAAAAAAGAAGCAAAAATAGAAGCGTACACATATTCAATCCTACTAAAATAATAGCAATAAGATACCTAAGGCCATTTCATGAAACAGTATAGTTTCATGGATTTTAGATTTAAATAGACAAGTTGCCAAAGAAACACTGGGAATTTTGAGTATGCTAAGAATCAGGTTATAGTCAGAATGAATGTTTATCTGGATTCAAACCTTGAGTTCGAACTTTTTTAATGTCTTAATCACAAATCTATCATCATGTGAAAGAAAGAAGATACTGCCGCTTTTTCCAGAGGAAGGAAGCTCCGTTAGACCATCATCACCACAGATGGACATCATGTACTCAGCTGCATCGAGCTTAAACATCTCCCTTAAATTCCTGAAATAACAATCCCACAAAAATTGAGATGTCTAACATATGTAAAAGTATTGAATATCAAGCTCTCTTCTTCACATTCAAGCTTACATTAATATATATGTGAAGATTATAATTTCATGTTTGATAAAAAGTTTAAAATGGAAATCTTCTGGGCGGTTATTTTAGTTTACCTTGACATACCTACTCATACAAGTTTAAACATGCGCTACAATAACAATCATTGAGAAAATATGATCGAAAAAACTGCAATTAGCAAAAAGAAGAGAAACCTTCTCGACATAAAGGCTTCAATAAGTAGTAGACAGAATCATACTGAGAGAAGATCGAATGCTGATGTCCGCATTTGAGAGTAAAGTAAGCGGGAAAGTGAAATAACAAGGAAATTATTGCATTCCATGCAACCACTCCCTTGCATAACAGTTTCTGATACATAGGAGTGTTAATTTCATGCTAGAAGTCCCAAACTCTTATAGTCTCCCTTAAAATAAATGTCACATAGGAAAAAAGTCCTTGTTTTAGGTTTTAGAATGCCTGGAGACCAGCAATCCACCATAAGCAACAAATAGTCATAAATATCTTGGCAACCCGTGGCAAAGTCGATATTTGTTTAGTTTAATAGGGTGATCAGAATAAAAAAAGAAAAGGAAAACAAAAAATCCTCAACCAGTGAATACCAACACATCCAAGCTGAAACCTGTTCAAGCCTTGTGCTTCATTGAAAAGGGCATTCACCTGCCTATGAGAATAGAACAGTGCTGAAAGTTATAAGATCTCTCCAAATTTACAACACAACACTCATCAAATATGATCAATAGCCTCAAAGGCCTAATGGCAGGTGACTCCCAGCAAAATTCTAGGAGGCCTGACAAGACCTAGGTTTTATGTTCCTACAGGCATTGACATAATATATCTGCTTGAAAATGCAAACAGAAGACCATGAGAAAAAAATCACAGCATCCACTTCTTTCTAATAATCAGAGAAGCAACCTATTTGAACTCAGCCATAGCTTTCTGCTCTATTAAGAGCTACTTTTGTTGTTAATGACAGTTATATGATATCATTTCAGCTGGGAAAAAACAGAACACATAATCTCCCCAGTTTACAGCTGGAAGTCACTTGGGATAGATTAAAAATCTACAGCACTATTCTCATTTTTCAAATATTTAAGATGTGTGCTGCTTGTAATGTCTCTTTTCGTGAGTTAAGCAAACATCTGACAATAAATACCTGAAGACCATAGGGCAGTAGTCTTTCCAATAGAAATCAATAGAATAGTGTGGAGGTGTAAACTGGGAACCCTTTCTGGGGAAATACATCCTTATTCTAGCTCGATCTCCAAAATCAGAATCTCGAACTCCACGCATAGGCACTGGTGTAATCTTGCCAACAGTGTACCTGTGAACTTAAGATCAGATATTTTGCAAGTGTGCTAATGTACAAGAATATGTTAATGAAATAAAATAAACTTGCACATGCCTGAAAGAGCTATTAACCTGGTGAAAAACTGAACTATTAAAATACCAATTTGGTCCGCTTAAACTAGGATGATCAACTTCCTACGGGTGCAAACTTATAGCATAAGATGGAATAAAAGAAAAAATAATAGATGTCTGATTCCTCCTTAGACATGATAGCATGCATGCACACACCAAGTAACTAAGATTTTAATAGTTGAAGATGCTCTCAAAGAGATCATACCAAAAATAACTTCACATATGGTCCATCTCAAAAACATAAAAAAAAAAAAAACATAACAAAACAAAGAGAAAGAGAAAGAAAACTCCACATGTTGTCAAACATGTTTTGATATTGGCAGCCAAATCAACATTTTCTACAAGCTAACAAGTATAAGGATTTTTTAATTAATACTAAGAGTTTTATATGGTACAAACCCATATGGTTGTAACCTTGCTTGGGTAGTGTGATCAGTTGGGATCGAATGCTCAGATATTCCAAATCCCAATAGCCTATCAGATTTTGCTAGTTTTCAGTAGCACATATGAGACTAAAGATAAGGTACAATACAATAAGCATTATCACGCATGCAGCAGCACATTTCTGATGAAAGTGTTGATACAATCAGTTCCAGTCCAGTTCGACAAAAGGGCTTAAAGATGGTATTGTAACCAAAAAATGATGGATTTGTGAACACCAATAACACTTTCATAAGGACTAATTTGGAAAAGAAAAGATGAACAATTTGAAAGCAGAAAACATACACCAGAAACAAACAAGAATAAGGGGAAAAACAGATAAAGCAGGAAAGGTAGACTTCAATGTCTATCCATTTACCTTATGCCAAGTTGCAAACTAAGCATTAGATAATAGCTCCAATGGCCTTGGAAAATGTCCACATATGACTTCCTTTTTGTTTCTTTCACGTGAAATTTGTTTCTCTGTTTAGTTTTGCGGGATGGTTCGGTATTTTTAACTTTCTCGTTTTTCAAAACTCCCTGCATGTATTCCCTCTCATAAACTACTGTACAGTTATCCTGCACACCACTTTGACCCTCATCAGAGGTTTGGGACAACATACATGATGGTTCACGGCATATAAATTCACTGCCAAGGCTACAACGGCTCGAATTTTCATCTAGTGAGACAGTTCCTTGTGAGAATCGGCCAGAATCTTTGAAGATTCCATTGATTGACATTCTCTCAGATAGACTGCGCATGTCATTTGGTATAAGAACCCTGGTTTTCTCTGAATTTAAAGACGAACTATGAGACAACAAATTTCTTCCACTTTCATAACAGCCTAAGGAGCTGCACCACCTCCTTAGAGATGGATGCTTGGTTCCAGCTGGGTAAAATGTCCCTTTTCCATCCTTAAGTCCCATACTCCACATTCCAAAGTAGTATCCCCCGTCTGCAAACCTATAAACTCCAGATCCATGTCTAAGGCCATTTATCCAAAAGCCATCAAAAAGATCACCGTTTTCCCATTTCATAACCCCCCTGCCACATATTTTTCCACCTTTCCAATTCCCTATGTATGTATTTCCACCATTCCAAGAGTACCTACCACAGCCTTCACGCATCCCTTCCTTCCAAGAACCCTCATAAACATCTAAATTAGAATATTGTTTCCTTCCAAGCCCATGCCGTACATTCATTCTCCAGGCCCCTCTGTATTCGGACCCATCATGTCCTATCAAGGTGCCGATTCCATGAAGGTAACCGCCAGAGAAATCACCTTCATATTTTGCTCCTGAAGACCAAAGTATCTGTCCTTTCCCGGTCATTTTACCTTCTTCCCAGTCACCCTTGTAGACTGTTCCATCACACCATATATATTTACCCTTGCCATGAGGAAGTGTTGCCTTGAAAATACCAATATAGACTTCTCCATTTGATAAGGCCTTCTTGTCAATACTGGGACATGATAGTAAAAGTCAGGAAATTTTCATCATCATCATAATTATTGAGGGTGACATTATGATTTTTTGTATGTGCAAAAGGATATTCTTAGCTGTAAAAAAAAGGAAGAAGAAGAAGGTTATGGTTCAACAAATGGAAGATTTGGTAACAAGATTAGTACCTTTCACTGTCTTCAATATCTAATAAGTGACGAAGGAGCACCATTTGCTATTTTGGTTCTGAAAATAAGATGCAGTTTATCATATTTAAATGATGGAACCACAAGATTCCTCCACTTCAAGCATTTCATATTATCTCAATATTAAAATTAATCATCTAAATTCATCCATTGGTTTACCACGATGAATTGAAACTAAACAAGAAATTATCACATAGAAAAAAACATTTTTGCTATCCCAGAAAAGGTTAATGACCCCATCATCATTAAGGTGAATGGACACAAAATGCCAGGAAAAAGAAAAGAAAAAAGAAAAAGCCATAATCTTTCAAAACATCATGCATTAGGTTTACCACAATGAATTGAAACTAAACATGAATTATTACATAGAAAAAAAAAATTCTTGCTATCCCACAAAAGGTTAATGAACCTACTCAATTCCAAAATCATCATCGAGGTAATTGAACACAAAAGGCCAGCAAAAAAGAAAAAGCCGTAATCTTTCAGAGCATCAAAAGAAAAAAGAGCGAGGAAAATCAAAAGAAAATGGAAATAACCAAATTACACAAGCACGCAGAGAGAGAAACAGGCACTAAAAGAAATCATAAAGTCACCTGAACATACAAGAAAATCAATCCAAGCATCGTCCAAGCATTTAAGCAACTCGATGATGAATCTCTCTCTTTCTCTCTAAAAAACAAAACCCAAAACTTTTTAGCTCGAAGGAGCAAAACATACAAAAAAAGGTTGTATCTTGTCCTGTCGAGCCTCCAGATCCTCTGCTGCTGCTACAATGGACACTTCACCTCTTTTATCTCTCTAAAAACATTAACTTCTTTCTTTGTTTGCTTCTTTCTTTAACTATTAAAAAATGTGTCTTTCTTGCTTTCCTTTCCTTTCCTTTTCAAGTGTTCCGTTGTGTTGTGGTGGCAGTTGTCTGTCAATTGCCCATGCATCAAGTTCCCTCCTTTTCCTTACGCCTACTTTCACTTTCTCTTTCATTCTTTTTTTGGACAAACCAGAAAACAAGTCCCATCTGTAAAGTTAATATCAATTAAGGGCCTGTTTGTTTGTACAGCCAAACACATGCAAATCTTCAGTTTTTTTTTTTCTTGATTAAGTCCTCAATAGTAAATAAATTTTCAGTCGAATCATTGCTAGTTTAAATTAATTGGAATAGTTAAATTTAGTCCATAATAAATTTACAAATTTACTAAAATCTTTTACGTTATATTGATACACAAAAGCTTTACATTTCCTTATATAATTAGTATTGTTTGGAAACACAGTACAAATCGTGTTTCATAAAAATATAAATTTTTTTGTTAAAATTTAATTTTTTTATATGTTTTAGATCGTTTTGATATGCTGATCTCAAAAATAATTTTTAAAAAAATAAAAAAAATCATTTTGATGCATTTTAGCATGAAAAATACTTTGAAAAACAACCGCAACTATACTTCTAAACAATCACAGTTCTGTTGTATAAGCTCCATGTCATTCAAAACGAGGATCTTACAGAATTCTTTGATTTTGTATGGAGAAAATTTAAGGATGGGTTTGATTGAGAATTCATTGAGGACCAAATTGAGATAAAACATAAATTGGAAACTTAATTGATATTGTCCTTATAAGTTGGGGACTTTTGTTTGGTTTGCCCTTATACGTTCACCCCTCCACCTCCCTTCTGAAAAGACAAAGGAGAAAGAGAGAGGTTGGGAGCATAAGCATCCATCCATCCACTCGCGAGAATATTGCCACGTGTCGGACACCATTAGTGGGACCTACGTGTGTTTGTGAAACAGACGTCTTGGGTCCCCCTTACAGATTTCATGGGTCCCAGTCGGCTACGGTGTTGGTGATTGGATGATGGAGCAGGTGGAAATAGGGTGTACATGAGTTGTACCTGATTTTCTTTCTTTTTTTTATAAGTATTGTATTATTAATTTATTTATATAAATAATAAATAAGTGCATTTTAAAATTGTTAAAAGAAGTGCTGAAAAAGAAAGGCATAAATCGCATAGCTCACAACTCTTACATGTGAGATTCTTCTGTCTTTATCTTTTATGTTCTTAAGTTTCGTCCACTGTTGTAAAACTCAATTTAGGTTTCTCAGAGGTCAAGGGGCGTTTGAAATTGCTCACGTTTCAAAAAGTTTTGAGATTTTTTTAAAAAAAATTATTTTTTTATTGTTTTAATTATTTTAACGTATTGATGTTAAAAATAATTTTAAAAAAATAAAAAATATATATTATTTTAATATATTTTTAAATAAAAAATATTCTGAAAAGTAATTATTATTATGTTCTCAAATATGTTTTAAATTTTTTTTTTAATTCGGATTGGTTTAAACTCGGGTTGGTTAAATCACAAGTTAACTTATTTGGCTTGTCGAAGCTATATTTGGTAAGGTGGTTTTTTTGTTTCTTGGTAGAGCATGCTAACAACAATCTTTATTAAATTAAAAAAAAAAAAAGAGAGGTTATAATAAGAAATTTAAACATAAATCATGATCAAAGAAAAAGATATTCATCTTCCAATCATTATTTAAGGGTGGAAAACCCACCGAATGAAAAGTTTCCTAGCTAGTAATTTCTTAATAACAAATTAAAAACCAAACATTGTAGGATTTATTGTGCTAGAATTTAAAAGTTCTAGATACAAAGTTGAAATTTTATATTTCAATTGAGTTTGAATATACTTCTTGAAGAATAATATTTGTTAGGAAGATAAAATATTTTTTATTATTATTAATGTAGGTGTCCAGCTCAGTTTACGTGCATTTTAACTAATCTCACAGACCCTGAAGTTAACGACGATGTAAGCCTCTAGTGGCCATCATATTAGCAACCACGGGGCTCAAACCTGAGATCACAGGGAGAGCAAACCCCTTAATCATGAGCTTTTACCACTTGACCACCTACTAGATAATTGAAAAATAAAATAATTGTTTTAATTATCATTTGAGTGGCTAGGTGGTCAAAAAAGTAGTGACCAATCCTTATAGTTTGAAATAGTACACTTTCATCCTTATAGTTAATTATAATTAAGTCATTCAAGCACAATGATAATTTATAAGTTCAAATAAAAAAATTCATACCCATAACTTGATCAAGATAATTTTTAGGTTATTGGATAAAAAATTTATAAACTTGAGGGCTAATTTGAAATGGGTAAATAAATACTAGAATAGGACAGTCTTGAATAAATTGGTTTTTGACTTGGCCATATGCTTGTTTTTCTCTCTCCCGTACTTATGACTAGGATTTACAATATACAAAAACTTTATAGGCAATTAAGAGTCTGTTTATTTAGATGGTTGGCCATATAAATAAATACAAATAGAAGGAGGTAAATTAAATAATTCTTTTTCAAACTATTAAAATAATATAATTTGTATATATGTGATTGGAAAATACAACATGCAAATTTATTGCTATTAGAAACACAACATTTCAAAAAAATTGTAAAATAAACTGTATAAATTATGATAAGAAAAAGATAGAGGAAAGAAAGAAGAAAATAAAAAAACTTTGGATGGACATCGAAACCTTGATTACGACATCACCAATGTAATTAGAAAATTCTCAATAAAACGAATTCAACGACACCAAAAAAGATAATCAACGATAATCAAAGTGTGTCATACTTACAGTTCGGAGATGATGGGTGTTTATTTTCCTTTAACCACAAGTGTGGCTTCATTCCTGTCATGATTAATGATATTTTTAATGTTTTTGAATTTGTATTGTCGAAATCTTTATGGTTATATTAATAAAGTCGTAATTGGAGTTTCAATATGTTCTCTAAATCTTTTTTTTTCATTTCATCTCTTTTCATCATAATTTATACAATTTATTTCATAATTTATTCAAAATATCATGATTTTAAATATTAATAAAGTTAAATATTGCGTTATCGATCCAACTATGACATGTATAAACTATATTATTTCACTGATTTTTTTAAATTATATTTTTTTATCATTTTTTTAAAAATACCGTGCTAATAGGAAAAAATAGCCAAAGAAAAAAGAAAAAGAAAAAATGAAAATGAAGTACTTGGCGCAATTGAAAAGGTGGAAGTCTGCTAAAGTTGCAATTTTCCCTTCTTTAAAGGACGAATATTTTATAATTACCTTCACAGAAGAAATAATAATAAAAAATCTTCCTTCGCTGGTGCCAACCCAGAAGAATGGAGTTATCACCTACAAGCACTTGCACAGGGTTTCACCATATCCACCCCCGCCCAACACCCTTATCTTTTCCATTAACTCCTCGTGTATCCAGCGCCATCACCAGCAGCGGCGGCGGCGGCGGCAGGGGCGGCAGTGGTAGAGGCAGCCAACGCAGTTCTGCAGCAGCAGCACCAACACCAACACTTGTCGATATCTCTTGTAATGACCCACAAAACGGCTGTGCAGTTGACGCTCAAAGGCGTCACTCAAAGCCATACTTGGCTAGAAAAAATGCCATTCTTCAAGTTCAACAATCACCCCATTTGGATTCTGCTCTCCAAAGGTCCTTCCTTTGTTTTTTTATTCTTGAATGATAATATGCCGTAAAAATGCAGTGCGAGTGCCAAGATTTTACTTTTCAGTGAAAATGTGAACTACGTTTTAATCGTTTTTTACCCTTCCAAGGTAACTTTTGAATGCAATTTTTTATCTACTTGCCTGGTTTTGTGGGTTCTGGAATTTTGCTGTGATGCCTTTTCTTTCTTTCTTTTGTGTGGTATTTGATTTTACTTGTTTGATATTACATAAAAAAGGATTCTCTGAATGATACATGGAACTTATAATTCCAAGAAATTAACCCTTTTGTGGGAATTGTTCCTTAAGGTTGAAATTAGGCAAGGGGTCGCGTGTTAATTCATTGAACAGTTTCTTTTTTAGTGGTAGGTATTGGGCTTGGGGTGATATTTGCCGTGGAGATCAAGATTGAGAGCTAGAACTTATGAATATGAACTGTTTTTTGTCCAATTATTTGAAACTTAGCTAAGATTCTTAGAGATGGTATGTGCTGGAGGTTGTCTCGTTGCAGAAAGATTTTGATGAAACTATGATAATGGGAATTGTTTGTTAATTTCCCATGAAATCATAATTTTAAATGATTCTAATAAAAAAAGAAAACTTCTGTAAATTGGTGTTATGCATCTGTTATATTGGTGATACATTGATCATAAAATCAATGTAACTAAATTAAGCTTCTAGTATCTAGTATGAATCCATTTCCCTTTAGCTAAACTTCTTGCAACCTGTTGTGATGGTAAATCATTCCTTATCACTTCAACACACATTAGTTTTGGTCTGCTTTCCCCTTTTTCTCACTCATGTCTTCAATATGCTCATTATTGCTCTCCTAATGCCCACACTGGACATGATCAAACTATCTTGGACAGTCCTTATTTTAACTTACAACTACGTGGACAGCCCTCCTCAACGTGTTCTGTTTCCACCTTTCTGCATATACTCTTCTCACAATTGGTACTTCAACATGGTCCCTCTTCCTCTCCAAGATTCCATTGGATATGGATGAAATATTTTGTCCCTGAATGATCCTCAAAATGTGCTACTTTCACCATTCTGCAGCTGCACTCATTTCTTATCCAGTCTTTTCTTGTGTCACCACAAATTCATCTTAGCATCTGCATCTCATTTGGGGTTAGCATAACAATCCCGTTACTCTTCTTTATTATAACTATATTTCACTGATTCTATGAGTACTATCTTCCATTCTTCATCAACATTCCCTGCTATTGTATGATGGATCCTGTAATGCACAAAAAAATCATCACTGTTCGGCTTGTTTACCCATCCTTATGTTGATCAGAATTCATCTCGTCCCTTGCATTGCTAAAGTTCCAATGAATATCTATAAATACCATATCGATTTCCTCATTTGGCAGCTTTTGACAAGATTCACCTGAGAATTTTTCTCTCTAATTCCATCTTTTACTCTCTACAACTTCTTTTCTCCATTACTGCATAACTATACCTCACCCTTGTACCATTAAAAGACCCTTTATCTACACAAGTCACAGTCAGTGAGCTTGTACTTCCATAATATACCATGGTTCACAGAGGGGACACTAATCTCATTGTTATTGATAAACTGATCTTCTCTCTTTTTTGATTGGGTTGGGGGGGGGGGGGGGAGGAAGGGCCTCCATTACATTAATGGGGGATTTGGGCTGCCAAAACATCAAAACGAGGACTCAAAGAAATCTGGTTGTTTTTCACTTGAATTTATTTCTGATTACTTCCATCTTAAATTATTCCTTTTATTTCTTTGATTTGTTACTAGAGTTGTTTGATGTAAATGAAACAGTCTGTATATTACTCTTTGTACAGATTTGGAGGGGTGTTGAAGGTGCAAGACTTGAATGTCATTTTGCGGAATTTTGGGCAGCAAAGCAGATGGCAGGATCTTTCTCAGGTACTGCGCGCTACCTGAACACTGCAACACTTGGTTTTAATATGCTAACTATTGCTGCTCTGCATGGGTTTATACTTCGAAATTTCTTCTGTTTCAATCATTCTGATTCTCATGTTTCTTGTATGTATACATGCTTCCACATGACTAACTTCACTATGCTGTTAACGTGTCATCTATTTGATTCTTGGTTTAGTCTTTTCTCATGTACTTTAAATCATAACTTTTCACTGGTGCAGCTCCTCTCAAGGTGAAATACATTTTTTTATCATTTTTGTCATATTCTTATATTTGATTCTTCCATGATATGATTTCAATAATAAGTTGAGTCCCCTTGGACTCCCAGTCCTGGATTAAAAGAAACTTTTCTGTAGATTTATTGTCCTAACCCTAGAACTCTTTTGGTACATTTTTTCCCTTCCAGTGGTGTCAGCACCTATTATAGACTTGTTAAATATTCTAGAAACACAGAAAAAGTGATAAAATTATGGTGTCCAATAACAAGAACAATAATTGACACCATACATTATCTTTATTATTTCGCTTCCTACTGTACCTTCTTTTTTTTAAATAAATGGGTAATTTTCATTCAACATGATGCGTTGAGAGCTGCATGTAAGGGCAGAGTTAAGGCTTACATGGAATCAGACTAATTGGGGCATAATAATCATCAACAACTCAATTTGCTCTAAGTTTTTATTGCAGTTTCCCATTATTTTGAATCGTAGCCAGTTGGCATAGGAGGATGACTGCCACCGGTGCTCAAACTTTCTAAAGGTCTGTCAATTAAAAATAACTTTAAGAAAGTGGAAATGAGATGAGTTGTGCCATAGTGGGGAGTTATAGTGTATCCAACTTCATATCTTTCAATTGCATATAATTTAATTGAATACTTAAAGGTAAATGTCCAAAAGAAATAATTGAAGGTAAAAACACAGTAACTAATAGGCGCACATCTCCAATTTGTTGAAACTGAGAAAGGGATCCAGTCAATCCAGTTTTAAATGATTCAAAATTTTGCACTATTGATTCTACCTATTTTTATTTATTTATTTTTTGATACTTTTGGGTGTGGGTAGAATCAGTAACCCAAGAAGAGACATGCTTAGGTACTTGATGAGAGTAGATCATTAATAAGTTCATGTAACTACATCAACCAATTTTATGGTTTTGTATAAAATAAGCTAAAGTTATCTATTAAGAATGCATGGAATCATATAATTAATGGGTCCCTCTTGCATTTGAATGCAGCAGAATGCTTTAGTTCTCAGGTGTCAAACCGTTTTTCTTCTATGTCATGATACCAGTATTCACGAATAGCATCGTACTTTAACCATCATTAGAAACATGTCCCCCCCCCCCCCCTATTTTGATCAGTCATTTTTGTCTTCACCACAAAAGGATTTTAGCTAGAATTATTGGTTGATTGTTTTTACAGCTCTTCAATCCAATTTCTACTAATTTTGTGCTGAGAATTTTCCATTTAGAATTTATTTCATTTGCCTAAAGGACTTGTGTGTTACTGTAACTCTCTCTCTCTCTCTCTCTTCCCCTATGTGCATGCACATGTATGCCAAATTGAGTTTTTATTTTGTTTTTTAACACAATCAATAACTTCAGTCATTTCTCTTTCCCTCTAGTTGAAATTATTCTTGTTTTGTTTTACTTTTGTGACAATTGCAGCTCTTTGATTGGATGCAACAGCACAGCAAAATCAGTGCTTCATCTTATAGCAGTTATATAAAGTTCACGGGGACAAGTCTAAACCCTGCAAAGGCATTAGAAATGTACAACAGCATTTCTGATGAATCGACAAAAAATAATGTCTTCATATGTAATTCAGTTCTTAGATGCCTGGTCAGGAATGGCAAGTTTGATAGCAGTATGAAATTGTTTCGTAAGATGAAGCACAATGGTCTAATACCAGATGCTATTACATATAGTACGGTATGTAAAATTTAAAAACACCATTTGTCATTTAAGTTTGCAACTACAGCCAAATACATGAAGATAGAATTCCTTGTTATGGTGGACACTATCACTCTAATTATATAAGTATGGGTCTCAAAACATTCCTCCTGTTTTAGAGCTAGAGTTAGACACATAATCTTCATATCTTTAAGAAAAACATTATTTAATGGTTTATCTGGTACCACATAACAAACCCATGCATAATAATGTGCCTGTATGTGTACATGGGAATGTGATCAGTTATATGCAACTTTATATGCGGAGGTATGATTTAGACTAAAACTGTCAAAATTTCGTTTTCATTTTTTTTAAGTTGGTTGAGCCATGACCCAATCCCACTGCAGAAAGAGATAACATGCTGACTGATAATTGATATGGTTAAATATTTACTCTATATAGGCTCAGCTAGATGGCAGCTTTTAATCTATTGGGCAATTTAAGATTTTCTTGCATTCTAATTTTTCTGATATCTTTCTTTCACCACCACCACTTTTTTTTTTTTTTGAATCTTAGCTGCTAGCAGGGTGCATGAAAGTCAAAGATGGGTATTCTAAAGCATTGGATCTGGTTCAGGAACTGAATTACAATGGACTGCAGATGGACAGCGTAATGTATGGGACACTTTTGGCGGTTTGTGCTTCAAATAATCGGTGCGAAGAAGCACAAAGCTATTTTAACCAGATGAAGGATGAGGGTCATTCACCTAATATATATCATTATAGCTCGTTACTCAATGCTTACGCTTCTGGTGGAAACTACAAGAAGGCTGAGGAGTTGGTGCAGGACATGAAATCTTCAGGGTTAGTACCAAATAAGGTTTGTTTCATTTTTTTCTTGCCATGAGTTTTTAGTGGTGGCATATCCGTGCTTGTTTCCATTGCAATAAATATAATAGAATCATATACTCATTGGTTCCAGTTGTTCTGAAATGATGTTGTTTCAAATAATAACAATAATTATAGAAAATCAGAAAAAGTAATATATAGCCTTTCCTAAATAGATCATCAAAAAAAATTACATTTATCAAACACCATTTTCTAGATTTAATTCTAATGCTAGATTTCAATGGTTATACTCGTGGAAGCAGTAATGGACAAACACTTTTTTCCTTATCATGATGCCTTTGTTGTAGTTAAGAGGAAATTTGACCATAAAATATCTAATTGAGGTCAATGGTATTCTTGTTGTTGAACAATACTTCATAGCTTCTTTCATTTTCTTCTTGTTGCAGATTCAATTATTTTTTTTAATATTTATTTGGTATATTGTGTTGCTTATAACTTTTGATTTGATATATTTTCTTTATTTTTCAAATAAAAGATGAACATCAAGGACCTTATCTTGATCTTGTTTTCTGCCCTTTTTTTCCTTGGACTATTTTTCTTATATGGTTTTCATTTTTTGTCAACAAATAAATTACTCACTAAACCTTTGGCATCCGTGTTTATCATTCTGAAAATGCTTGCAGGTAATGTTGACAACTCAGCTAAAGGTATATGTAAGAGGACGCTTGTTTGAAAAATCTAGAGACCTTCTGGTAGAACTGGACACTTTGGGCTTTGCAAAAGATGAGGTAAATAAAGCTCAAACTGACATGTTTATGTCTCATCAAAGCTGTATTTTCTATCTCTTATTTTTTAGATGGAAATTTAGAGTGAAGAAATTGTATCAACAAGTTGTGTTCAGGTTCAATAATTTCCAGATTCTATGCTTTTCATTAGTTTTTTCTTCTGCACATCTCTTATGTAATTTTTTAATGTTTGCTTGATGAAATTGTTAATATTTTTTTTCATTTTAAATCCCAAGCATTCATCACAGAAATCATTAATTATCTATGGGGAAAAGTTTTTCTTTAGGTTTATTTCCAAGAGAAAGATACATATGTTGCATTTCAAAGAATGCCCGTGTCGCTGGTGCCACTATTTAATGTTCTTAAGAGGATATTGAATTCAAGATTTATTATCAGAAATTTGTTCCAGATGATTTTTATATGCTCTATACTTGTTAAAACTGCCTCAATTACAAGCTGCAGTAAAATATGCTTCTTTAGCTACAGCCATCCTTTTTTGTATTTCTTTTTACTATGCTTCTTTATCTCAATACATGAAAATATATTTGCAGATGCCCTACTGTTTATTGATGGATGGCCTTGCCAAGACTGGGTGTATAGATGAAGCAAGATCAGTTTTCAATGAAATGAAGGAAAAATGTGTTAAACCTGGTATATAATCTATGTGATATTGTTGGGCATTTTACAATTCTTATCAGTTACATACCCAAAACATCTGTGATTATGAATTCGGTATACTGGTTATGTTTGTTTGAATAAAAAGCTTAAATGTCATTTATTTACCCATAGGGTTAATCTGTAAGTGTTTTGGCTTAAACTAAGTGGAAGCATATTTAGCTTAATATATATGGTCTTCATTGAGTGTTGTTTTCATCTTGACAATCCTGGTTAATTCTGTTTCATCATTTTGGGATTGAGATTATTTGGCAATGGATTCAGGAAAGACTTTACTTTTTTTTTTGGTTTATTCTTTTAGGATTTGATTTTATGTTTTACCCTAGCTTCTAAAGTTCTGAGTTGTTCAGAGGTTGGTAGCCAAGGTTACTACAAGCAGTTCACTACAATATGATGCTTGGTGCATGGTTTATATTTACCTGCACCACTGTTAAAGTGTGACTTTGTTTGACCATTTGGTTTGTTTTATAAGCTGTCTGAACTGTGTTTGTTCATGACTACATTTGTTACATTCTAAGATTGCTAGAACATTTTGTGCATGCT
>Ga0307517_10004796_pt1 | contig 20624 bp, 26 predicted proteins | sample 23_EM_MG_FD_194515 | JGI IMG/M metagenome (GOLD analysis project Ga0307517, IMG submission 194515) | Populus trichocarpa ectomycorrhiza microbial communities from riparian zone in the Pacific Northwest, United States - 23_EM | ecosystem: Host-associated > Plants > Roots > Unclassified | place...
ACGATTTCAATAAGCCTTAATTAAGCCTTAATAATGTAAATCACGTGACATATATCTGGTAAATCAAGGAGGTATTAGGCAAAGTTGATGGAATTCCTGGTAGATGAGGAGCTAGAGAAAGAAAAAATGTGTAATGCTGGGGAATGAGAGGCTGACCAAGGGCTAAAGCGGTGTCTGCAGTAGTTAGCAGAAGTTGTCTATTTTTAGATGAGGTGTTAATAACCCCTTAGAATCAAGCCTTAATTAAGGTTTTATTTAAGGGCTAAGGCTTAAGAAAAAATTTGGGGGTTAATAACCCCTTAGATACCAACACTGGTCAGCGCACATCCTGAGTGCCGCGCACCCTCGGGATGTCCTGATCCCCAACTCGCGCTGCACCCTTATCACCTTGGACTAATATTTCCTGTGGGTATACCCCCCACTCATCAATAAGCAGTTCTTTTTTTTCTGTTTCTTTTTTTGGATCTGGTTTATTGTCCGTCGAGGCGCAGTTCTTTATATGATGGTGAACCTGGCTTCAGCCAACGCTGACAATTGGACAGTTGACACCTGGAATTTCACAACAGCTGCGTATCCAATTAATCGGTATCTAATAAATTAGCGGTGCGTCCCGCAGCCTTTTATTCCTTCCAAGCAAACATCGTTCATGTTGCACCAACTCTTGTATTATCATACTTGGTCCAGTCACTGGGGGTGGCGTATCAAGTGCTGCTCATCCTCTTCAATCTGAGATTGTCTGGTATTTACCAATCAGCATCATACTCCTCGTGGAGGGTGTTTCGGCCGCGGATGCAGCATGCATGCCACCGCTTCACCGCCTTCCCATTTATTTCTGCACGGAATAGGAAGGGTCATGATTAAAACCCATTCATCCTGCATCCCTGATCGTCGTTATTTCCTCACTGAAATACTACAGCCCCTTACCCATAACTTTCCCCATTAGTGCGAGCGAGATGTGAAGGTGCGAGCCACGACCAACCACCCGGATTGATCACGCCCACAAGGTATAAAGATACGTTGTTCGTCCCATTCGCTGGCATATGCACGCCATAGCCCCCAGAATACGACACAACTACTTTTTCCATGCCTGTAGCAGACTCGATCCCCGGGCAAGTCCCAGGGTTTTTTTCGTTGGTCACTGTCGCGGTGCACGAGATCGGTAATCGGATTTCAGTTGCGCTCCGCACTCAGATTCATTCCTTCCATAAACTCCCAGGCTCCAGCTCCTAGTCTTGGATCTTATCTATTCTTCCTTCATGAAGCGACTCTACTCTTTTTTTTGTAACGGGGTAAAATAGGATGTTCCGTAATTGCTGTTGTGGGGTATGTCACCGTTTTTACGTTTTTATACTGCAACCATCGCCACACCTAGTGGATGAATGCTGGTCAAGGGATTCACGTTCGCCCATTCTACCTTCATCATCGCGCTTCATCCACCCAATTATCGAGTACTATGAACCGCGCGTATTCGTTTACCACCGGTCCAAACTGATCCAGTAGGCTGAGAGTATCGCGCGGTTGGTCGAGCCGAAAAACTGTAAATGGGAGGAATGCATTTCGAGTGATGCGGCCTTCGTTGAGAATCTGGAAGGTCAAAGGCATCTCAATCGGCATTCCAGCACCTCGAAACACTTGATGAAATTCAAGTTCCTGCGGATTGAAAATTGTGCCTTACCACGTATAGCGTAGCCTGATCAGAGGTCCGAATTAGTACAAGAGGTGTAGAGAAAGCAAGCATTATAAGGCCCAAAAATTAAATAACCGAAGAACAGTAGAGGTTAATAAAAATAAAAGTGAATATGAAGAACGGATACAATTTAAAGATAGAGTGGGGAAGAACATGTACCTCCAACCATGAGAGGGCGAAGAGAAATCCAGTGTATTCAAATGCATACAATCGGTTGTTTTCCCGAGAAGGGCAACGATCGGCGTGGATGCAAAGAACACCAATTTTATTCGCCCTCTATCACAGTGTGATAAATGAATACGCTGGGATGAGAATTCGCCATGAATTGAGGGTCGAAAATACACAGCCGGTTGTGGGCATGTTAAAAGGCCAGAGAACAGAATGAGAGTCTTTGAAGACACGAACGGCGAGTAATTTTTGATAAACAATGACAGTGCGAAGACGAAACGAGTCGAGTATGAAGGGAAAAAAAGAAGAGAGACGCCGAGTGCACAAAATAAAAAGGGAAGAGGAAGAAGAAAAAGGGGGGAAATGGGAGCATGATCGACCAAGACCAGGGCATGTCCAGATGCATGCCTTCCAAAAAATTTCTGCGCAGATATTACCACTCAGCTCTTTCGGACCATATAAACAGTGTCACGAGAACGCATATGCTGCTCGACTGGAACTAGAAGATATTTTGGCAGGCAGAATGACAAGGAGAGTGTATGGTGATGGAGAAAGCAAGAAATTACGTGAAACGAGGGCCAGCTAACCAACATTGGGAATTCGCTGTGTGTGGGACTGTGGCCTGAACCGTCAAGCTAGAGTGGCACCCGAATGCTAGGGCCGTCAAATGTAGAACAATGACTATATGAACGTGAAGGGGCCGTTCGAAAGGTTAAGTAGATATGACTTAAGAGGATTGGGACGGTTTAGGGAATAAGGGAATATAAATGAAGCGAGGACACAAGAGGGAGGATTATGCGACGCACATTGAAAGAAGTGGCACTAGATCTTCATAAATTGTCTATCACCCACACATTTCCGGGTTAGTATAAGGTGACAGTGGGGATCCTGTATTGTGACGCACTGCGGGAGTCCTTACCACAACCGCAGAGAGTGAAACGGTTTCCAGCGGCGTTCAATCGGCTGGTGAGTGAGTCGGCTCCAGGGAACGGCGTGTAAAAAACCGGTTATCAACCATTGGTGTGTGGGCTGAGCAAGTGTGAGGAACAGGCGGAGGGAAAGGAGCTGAGGCCGTTACCACACATAGCCAAACAATATTTTCGTCTGCGATTAGATTAGATAGTGTGGCTTTCCCAGCGACCATCATCATCACTCCAGAGTCCAGCGATGCTCCTCAAACTTTCACCCGAAATCCTTATCTAGATTCCTTTATTCTTATTCCAGCTAATCAGAAATTATCTCGACCACCTCGTCCGCGATTCGGACGTCGATTCCCTTTGTGCTTCAGTACAACGTCGCTCTTGACGCGGCAAATGCCCAGGTCAATCCGCGCCTGTCGCTGGCCATTTTAGAGCCCTCAAGTCCATCGAGGATGCATGGGCGTTCCTATCCCATGATTTCGCGGCCTCGATCTCTGTAACGCAGCACCAATCAGGTGTGTACGGTTTGACCGGTGAGGTTTGTCTGCTCAGAAACTCGACGAGGACCGCGTTGCACTACCTCAAAATACCGGGTAAGGAAGGGGAGGAAAGCGATTGGATACTTTGAGATCGGACAAATCAATCATAGATATTGGTTTGTCCATCTTTGAGTACGATTTAATCGTCAACGTTGTCGTTGTGATGTGCGTTCTCTTTTATGTTTCAAACCCATGTCCTGATTTTTTTTTGTTAGATGGTGAACCTCTTAGCGGTGTCGGTGCGCCTACGACCTACAATATTGAGATTTATTTCATAGAATTTTCGACTGGTAATCCACACCCGCACGCACGCGAGCATCGAATACTGTACCATTTCGACCGGATGAATTTATCGGCCATCTCGGGCGAGTTTTTTTCAAAAATCGTGAACATCCGGTCGAAATGGTACAGTATTCGTCATGAACACCGAATGGGAGAAACCTAACACTCTTAACGGCCGATAATGAACTGTTATCGTTCGTTAAGAGTGTTAGCTCTGTAATTCACTGGGGTCTGGAAGTACAAGCGAGCCGCTATTTATACAATATTTATACTAGCTAAAGTAATCGAATTTTGCGACGAGCCATGCTACAAAATGACTAGGTTAAACTAAGATGAGTCAAAAGGAATCATAACGAATAAAAAGAAATCAGCTCGTAGCCGCAATAGAAAGATAAAACAGGAGACGAAGATAAGATAAGATGAACAACGAGATAACGGATAAGGCCTAAGGCCTAAAGAGTCACTTTCGTTACAGTTCCTGTCATAGGTTCCCACGCGGATTGTTTATTGTTCAACATCGATCAATCATCTTAGAGTCAAGTCTTTCAGCTCTTCATTGCACTTTCAAAAATGCCGCAAGCAATTCCTTTGCCTCCTTTTAGTAATCAAGCAATAGCGGTAAACGGACATAACAAATGCAATGCATTACTCTCGGACTCTTCTGAACGCGAACGGTATGTCTGGAATAATATCTCTCCTATGTGTGCTGTAGGCCTTAACATTGGCGTCACACAGCCCAGAAAAGGGTTCCAGGTGAAGGTGTAGTCCATAGCGAACAGTACAAGAACAAATTACTATTGACGCACGACGGTTCGTGATCATGCGCTGAAACTTTGTTCCAATAATTGACCTAACTGGAATCAGGCGACGCTGAGCCGCTGTGGTTCGCTGGAGCCCTGGAACGCATCTTGACCGAGACCCTGGCTCCGATCAGAGCTGACATTCAGGTTATGAAGGACGATATTCGGGATATAAAAAGAGTGCAGGGTCAAGTTTGGAAACTGGCAGCAAGGGTATCTAATGTTCTCCCTCGATCCCTCCCTTAATGACCCATTCGCAGAACCACAATTTGTCTGCCGGTGCAGGCGATGATGCCAGGCTTGAAGTTGTTCCATTCACAAATGGACGAGACCCAACAAAGGAGCCAGTAAGTTTGTGCCTTTCTCCCACATTTGCTACGAGCTAATGCGCTTTCTGCTAGCACAATCTTCCACCTCTGACACGCGTAAAGAATGTAAGACAGCTCAATCCTCAACAGTGCGACAGATATTATAAAGGGTATTACAATGCTAATCAACTCCCTCTCGTCCATGAACGTATTGAGAAGATTTTGCTTGCAATCGGCGCGAACGCATAATGAGTTTTTAATTCCATGTAATTCCACTGGATCCTTGAAATATACCTTGTGAGATTGCGACAGACTTAGCCTACCCAGGGGACAATGCGCGCACCAAGGGATCCTTCATCTGTGGTGAAAGGTGATCGCGATGGCTGGAAGGCGTCCGCGAGGATAGTTTTGACACACAGAGGAACACAAGTGACGAGGTAAAATGTAAGTTACGTAACTATATTTGCTAAGGGGGGATCTACGACCGAGACACTCTATATACATACGTAGGTACCAGGTAACACGGATACAATAGGATAATGCAATAATGACGATAAGGAGTCCAGGGGCTAAGTCCGAGAGATAACGTGGAGACTCGGAGAGTCGGAACGAGAATTGGAAATAATAAGGAAAGATAACCAAAAAGGAATGTGATCGCTACACCCGCCCTCCAGGCATTGTGCAATAATGACTCGAAAACAAGAGTAATAACAAAAGAGAAACTCAATGAGTGTGTAACTTCGGGTAAACGAAAGATTTAGTAAATGTTTGAGGGAAAACGAGTAGATTCGGAACGGCGAAATGAGTGCGCGATGATTAGGCGCCGGGGTCTTCGAGGTAGACGGCGGGTTGATATCGGCGGAGTCGACATGGGAACGTCCTTGGTAGACGAGGGAATAGCGTTGGTCAATCCACGAGCCGCCCATTTTCCTTTCCATACCAACTTCTTCTTTTTCTTCTTCTCAATGCGCGTCGCTGCGCCCTTCGACTTACGCTCTTGGTCACGCCGTTTGTAATATTCGGCTTTTTGTGCCTCTTGGCGAAGCCAGCTGGTGAGGCCAGTGGTGACGAGTCCATCTTTTATTTCAGAAGGTAAAAATTTGGATATGGACACGGGGCCAGACGCAGTGGAGGTGGTAGTAGCAGAAGCAATTGAATGAGAGTGGGAAGCTTTGGACGTGTAGAATGGATTAACGAGATGTCGGATACGTAATCGAAATGAGTAATAGATACACAGGGTAGAATGCGTACAACGTTGGAGAGGCAGTTGGCCAGGGAGGAAAAAATTTGTCGAGGACGGACGATGAATTTATACGTTTTCCGCGCGGATAGAGGCTCTTGGAACCCAATTGATCCTATCTACATTAAATACTCAGTCGACAGTCAACCGTGGAACTAATATATTTAGGTCGATGGCGGGATGAAATATAGGCTCCGGGGAACCTGTCGATGGCGTTGGCGTTGGGGAAGCGACGCCTGGTTATTGACGATGTATATAATTCAATCTTCTGCAGGACTTGGGGGAAAATGTACATTTGATGATGGACACTTTGTAAGATTACTCTTCCGCCGATCGTACCTCCAACCCCGCCCGTTTCTAAAACACATCTCTTTATCATTTTCTTCTGTGACAAGACGGTGACAAGAAAGAACAACGGTATAACATATTAACAAATAACTGTGCGTGAATCGACGTCAGAATAATCCTAAGGTTTTCAGGAACATTATTAATATCTTTGAGCGCCTGGAACGCTTCCGCAGGGAGTTATCTGTAATAAATAGGTCAATCAACTGGTTTGGAGCAGTTGAATTTGAGATGTTTGCACCCCAGCGTGGTGATCTCTTTTTTGTTTGAGCGAAGTGACGGGTTTCCTGACCCGCTTCGAAATGATACTGTACCTCCAAAAACAGTTTCTCTATTGGGCATCAAATTTCAAGGTTTTCAGGGGATCGAACCAGCAGTTACCTTTCTAGGACTGCTGATTCATCTAAGGTAAAGAAAAAAGGGTAACGATGATAACCATGCCGGCGCCACGGGGGTCTGACCTTAATCGGGAGGAGGCCATAATTGCAGAGTTGTCCGCTTTGAGAGTGGCTGGGCACGCAGAAATAGCGCCCATCACACGAGCAAAGTTGAGGCTTGGAAGATCTCCAAATCATCCCCTCCGTACTTGTCTCTCTCGGAATTCTGCCCAAAAAAATGGCGCTTCTAATTCAACAAGAGTTCAGCCAGGTATGTCTATGTTATAATTACCAAACAACTTCAATGTAGTTACCAAAAAACGAGACGTTCGGGTAGTTGAATTCTGTGTCCGGGTACTGAACTCGTACATACATTTCGTTTAACATATTCCGTGTGGTACCTGGTTCTTATCTCACGAATATGTTTGTGTTTATCACGCAAGTGGAGGGATGATAGCCAATTACCTTCGCGTGAGTTCGTGGATCCAACTATATCCTCTTCCCCTTTTCCCAGAAAACGCCGTCAATGGCCGTTTAAAATGAATCAGGGGTCTTCAGGTACTACATTAGTATATAAGTGGTAACAGAAGGGCCCATGAAATTTCCAGTGATTCGTATCTTGGATTTGTGTGTCCGTTTCCCATTTAGCCATACACATTAGAATAGATCTGCGCTGAGTGCACTTATTTCTTGTACGCTGCTCAAAATAAGGCCCTTTATATATTGTGTACGGCGTAGATATAATGGCTCGAGCTAGTTGGGCGATGGCAGTGAATGCAGGAATTCTGCAAACCACTTCCCGATCCCCTCTCCTCCATTCCCAATTCTCCGTTAACTGCTCAAAAAAACACCGCTTCAACCGAATCAAAGATTTAAAGGGTCGATACGTGACCCCTTAGCTCCGGCGTTTTTGATTCGAAATTCTGGACTTGGTGCGTAGAATCGTGTATCCGGGTTACCCAAAACAGTGGTTTTTTTTTTCGTTCAAGCTCACGTCTGGATGCCTCGGGTCCGATGGGTCGGGCTGGGGATGTTACGTGGTTGGAGTTATGGTCAATCGATGGAGATTGCCTTTGTGCCATGTTCTGTTTTCGCACACTGGGAGGTTTTTGCATGATCCGGACCCATTTTTTTCATATTGTGTATTTGGTCTTGGAAGTAAATGTATTCATGGAACTACAGTAAAATACACGAAAAGGAAAAGGGATTCAATCAAACTAACGAGAGAGGACTCGGATTCCTACCTCCTCTTTTCCCTTCCTCCTCGAGCTTGGTCACCGATGATGGCAGATATGGTACGTGGTTCGCGTTCTCGTACTCATGCTCCATAGTGCTCACCGTCGTCGTTGTAGCTCTTCGACTCGCCACTGTTTCCTAGGATAAAGAAACGAGTAAAGCAATTGTTCATTTTCTTGCTACCGTTTTAACTCACCGAAGCAGGTTTGTCCCGCTCCTGGAGGATTCTTGTCATCATCGATGACGCCATGTATGGCCAGCCGCCCTGGGTCTCCTTCTCGCCTTCCACTGTGCCGACCGTAGTCGTTGCAGCACTTCGACTTGCCGCCGTCTCCTTCAACGAAGAGAATACGCATACCACCCATTGCTCGTGTTCGTGTCGACGTCCTCGCTCTGCGAAATATAGGTGTTATCAATGTGTGGGCGAGATAGGCTAGGGTTAAGGAACGGGTAAGAGTCTGATCGTCGATCGCGGGTGTTTTGAATTTACCGTAGCCTCCCGTCGTCGTTCGCACCTTTCTCGTTCACCGTATGTGTGGGATTTCACATTTTCTCCTTTCTTATTCTTGCGTTCGTCGGTGACGGCGCCGCAGTTATGTCGCTCTCGGCCTGGTTCCTCTCTTCCGGGGTGCTCAACGTCGTTTCTGGCTGTTCCCTGCTGTGTCCTAAGATGAATCTAGTCAGTAAATGAAGTCTTCGTTTTCCACCCGCCGTTGGTGACTCAACGGAGTAGATAAATCCCTGCTCTCCTCGTCCTCAAGCTCTTCTGTGGTCGTCGACGACAGCATCGGGTAAGTCCTTCTCTTTCTCTCTCTCTTGTCTGCTGATTGTCGTTGTTCTAGTTCTACGAATCGGCATGGTGTCCTACGACGGAGAGAGTGAGAAAATTCGTTGTTCATGTACGTGTCACTGTTCTAACTCGCTTACTATAAGTCCTCTTCCTCATCAATTTGCCGGATAATCTATGATTTTGAATGATAAGAGTTTGCTCGTCGATCGGGGGTGATGGATCCAGACTCACCCTATCTCTCATAGCCCTCGTTATCGATAGCGCCCCTGCTTGTGTGGCGTTACACGTGTGCAGTATGCCGTTGCCTGTCGACGTGTGAGATTATCTGCTGATGCACATTTGTTACAGCCGATTAGATTTGACCACCGCGGTAGAGGTGCGGAGGAGTGGATGGGCTGAAGGAGGTGAAAGTAAAAAAATGCCGTAAGAAACCGCTCGCAGATGAAAATATTGTACCCACCGTATGTCTCATAGCAGCCGTCGACATTGCATTGTCTGTGTCCTCGTTGGATGTGACCCCCGTTGTCCGTGCGGATATCAGCTCGTGGCTGGTGATGGTAGTCGACGATGCGGGGTAGAAATTGAGCAGCGTCGGTGAGGCTAACGAGTGGAAATGGAGAAGAGTGATAAGTACCGGCTAAGAATTTGGCAAGGAGAATTGTAACTAACCAAAATCCTTGTTCTGAGCACTCATAATTCTTGTTGTAGAGGCGGCGCGCCATGGTTGAGGTGGGCCATGGCGCTTATCCAGCTTCATAGCCGCGGTGTTGAGGGGTAGTCCATCGTCAAAAATTGTGGGTTTCGAGCAGCAGCGTAACCGTCTGCTCGTTGAGAGGAGAGAGGAAGAAGAATCCAGCAGACAGTAAGTCGTCGCTCGTGGATGTATGGACACGTACATACCCAATATTGAGACGCAGAACATATCTGCCCACTGCTCGATGCAAGTTGTTAATAAGAACAACAACAAAACGACTGAGAGGGATGAGCAGAGTATCGGTAAGTAGGGGTTGTTCATTGAGGAACTCGCCGTAAATCGTAGCCTAGGCCCTACTGGCATGTTGTGCCTGCGTGCGGCATCGTACCCTGCCTGTTACGCACGAGGGAGGGCGTTGAGGAATTGGCGGGGTAGTCTATACGGCGTGAAGTCGCTTTGGGGGGGCAAAGCAGGCTCTCGACACGTATTCGCGACTTGAGAGCTTGATGGATCATGGATAGGAAAGGGAATGATTAATGACCTTTGATACTGTTTGTGAATGTGTGGCTGGAGCTTCCAACCATGTCCTTCCCGACCATACCGACCTCATCGAGGCCATTATCGACTGGGCTGCGCTCCTCACCCCTACAGACAAGGAGCCAGGAATCAAGACATCCACACTCGCCTCATGTGTCCTCACCGGTCACCTCCCGTGCTTTCGTCTTTCCCTCCCAGAAACACATATTCTGTACCATCAATCTCGGTGCCGCCCGCCAAGGGGGGTATACTATGTGCGCTTCCACCGCCTTCTCCAGTAAAACCCGTATCTCGGGGCCCATGTCAGGCACCTCCGACTCGCCGATAACACTGAGGACAGTTTTGCCAATGGAATCTCGTGGCTCACCCATGTGAGGACCCCGATAAGTCGGACGCTAGGGTTCCTACCGAATCTCCGTTCCTTTGGGCTGTGCTTCAATTACACTGGGGCGAATTGGGACGATCTTCCAGATAAAACGCGGGCGGCGTTTTTAAGATGGAGAGTGTGAAGGAGGTCGAATTGGAGTGTGCCTTTGGGTTCCCGGGCCTCCCGGTAGCACTGTTGGTATCGTTGGCGAGGTTGAAGTACTTGGCACTGTCGAACGTGAATTTGGACGCCGACAAGGAGATTCATTCGACATCCCCATGTGATGTTGCATTGGAAGGCTTATATCTCAGGGGCATATCCCCAGGAGTGATGAAAATCCTCACGAGAACTCTCTCAAATTTTGCCGATGCGTTATGCAAGTTGGTGTTGATGCCATTAGTACCATTAGTAGAAGGATTCGCCGAGGCAGTTGCGGAGCTGATCCTAACCTGCGGGTAGCACCTCACGAGCTTGGCCTGGTTACCGTCGATACATTTCCGTGAGTCCACCTTAATCGAAATCGGCCCACGGCTGATAAGTATTCAAGCCTCCCCTCTCGGCCCAATCAACATATCCACACTCCACTCTCTCCACTTCATCACCACATTTATAAACTTAACCCACCAACAACCATTCGACCACACCATCGTCCTCCTATTCCAACTCTCCAATCGCCCCAACGCCCTCGAAAAGATCGCCCTCGAATGTAACTGCATGAAGAAAAGCTATACACCCCTCGCTGAACTCTGGCAGCCACTCGATACTGCGCTTTCTGCTATGAGTGGTGGCGAACCGGTATTCGGAAAGCTAAAGGAGGTGGAAATCGTTTTGTCGGCGAGTACCATCCGGGCTACGGAGATCCATCGATTTATGATGGGGCAGGGAGAGCTCCTTCCAAGCGTCGAAGCGCAGGGGGCGATGGTATCGGTAAGGGTGGAAAGGGACGACGAGGGAAAAGGGTTATTGGACTGGTTGCGTCAGATGTGAAGAGTATCACCACTGTTGTATGAGTGTCCAACGATCAATGTTGAATTTTCTTTCCAAGACAACAAGTTCATCAAATCAAGCAAACGGGTGCCTTGCTGAGGCGGCCGCCTTGGATTTCATCGCGCGGAACACGACGATCACCGTCCCTCGACGCTGTCTCCGTTGATGGGATTGTTCAAATTGTCCAAGAATTCAGCGATGCGCCTATGCTCGAAGTCATATAGCGCAAACTGCCCCGATCAGAAGCGGAGCTCCATGCAGGTGCAGTTGAAAAAGGCTATCAATTGCGTCGGTATCAACTGCGTATTGCTATCTCCACATGCGGAATGCGTGCAGGAAATAGATCGTTATCCGTCCAACATATCCGCCTACTTTAGTACCTCCCTCGCAATGGTATCGTCACCCCGGTGCAAATCATCAATGCCGTCCAAGAAGGCATGTACTAACTAATATGATATTCATTTCCTTTCCTTGAATCTTGATCAATAACGCCTGTTTTCACAGCACTTAACTTGGGCAACACATTCGCTCGTTTCCTCGTGTTCTCCGCTTTTCTCGTTAACGGAAACCCGATCACAAACCTTATGAGTATCGGAGGCGCAACTCTGTTGACTGGTGTCAACTCACCCAACCCGCCACGGTGGGCGGCCTTACTACCCACAACAACTGCGAAGGTGAATACCGAGCAGTTGATCTTCATTTGAATTTTATTGTTAAATAAACCTTTCTCATAGGTGTACCAGTACGAGTCGTGGTATGTATTACGCCTTTAATAATAGTCGCCTCGACTAAAACCCATAACCCAGCCAATTTCTTCTTCGGAAACAACCACGACTTCAACGAGACCCGCTTCCAAAATGTATGCATCCTGAATTCCTTGTGCCCCTGTATTTAAATTGAGTTTATTTCCTTAATAGCTCGTCAATTTCAGCAACAAGTTCCGAGCTAGTAAATACAACCTGACCAACGCAGCCAAACTCAGGAACTTCCTCGACCAAAACTCCATGATGCACAACCCCCAATTCTTCTCCCTCGTGTCCCCACGCCTCTTCACCGCATACGGCGAATCCGTCTTCCCTATCAACCTCTTCATCGACGGACGCCAAAAAGATGGCCAATTAGATCTCACCATAGCACGCGGTTTCTTCCAACTCATGCGGCTGCCTCCCGATTCCATCGCCACAATGGGTCGATCAGCGACGAGGGCTTCGGGTTCATGTACAACAAATACCCGTTCACGCCCGGAGCTAATACTGCTGGAGTCAACACCTTCAAGGCCGATCTGACTTCACCGACGGTGTTCCAGCCGTGCCCCCGCTATACGAGCTTCGTGAAACAACATCAAGGCGTTGTACCCGAACCCGACTGGACTTCTCTGCAGGAATCTTAACATCAATTTGCAGTTCTTGTACGGAGCTACAGAGGGAGACAACTGCACGCAAGTCTTCCCATACGGTCGAGATTAATTCAGCTCCGTATTCGAGAGTTTGAAAGGAGTGATTGCATTCCAGTATCAATTTCTAATAATCGGGCACCGGTCTCCATAGTTGTTGCGGGTCTGTACATTGTAAGAATTTATTGGCCTTATCTATTCATTTGATTGACTTTTGGTATCGAAATTGTCGAGCTTTGAGGAAGAATTCTTCTCGCTTGATGGTCCCCACTTTGCGAGGAAGTCCCTCACTGTGCGCACGGAATGCAACGAATATCGTGCGCTTCTCGACCTTCCGTGTCACGCACTTAATCTTTCTTTTTCTGTTACATATTCGCGTACGCTTAACTTCCCCTGTCCCTTTTCGGTATCCATTGTACACCACTCTTTTCAAATTCTCTTGATCGGTTCGAATGATTGACATCCTCCTGAAAATTGGCAACTACGCCCCTTGTTTCAAGCTCTTGCGAACAGTAAATTTTATTTCACTTCCCCTCCGACCTTCCGGTAGCTATGCCATTCGTCCCAGGTTTTTTAACTAGTATTAATATTTACTTGCTCTTGTTTTTTGTCCTTTCCAAGTTCTCATCGATACATTTTCCTTCCCACTCTCTCAAGTCCAATTCACTCTATATCTTAGTCTAGCTCATTTCAATGCATTCTTATTCCATCTTTCCATATTTTTCCCAATTTATTTCGTATCTAGATCTCTCTCTACATAGCTTAACTATATAAGCTGACAAGGAGGGCCTCTAACAGTAATTGCTAAGTAGGACCCTAGTTCGCTATAAATAGCATTAGTCCAATAGGGAGGTGAAGATGCTAGAGCTTTGGGAGCATCGTGAAAAGTCCGTCGAGGTCTTGCGGAGAGCTGTTCTCGTATCCCTGCACTGGCGCATCCCAAAATGTCAATGGTTTCAGGGTGTTGCTTGATTTCGACAGTAATTTCTGGTAGATAGACACCACCTAACCCGTCTTGTGACGATCCTGGACCAAATCTATTCGCAAATGATGTCATATGGACGCGAGAGAAGATCCGAGTGTCGAGAGGGGGGTCGATCAGTCGGAGACATAAATTCTGAAGGAAACGCAATTTTGCGATGGGAAAGATATTCTTTGGGGCCGAAGAATACTGATACTGGACTGTTGACCAGCGAAAGAACGGCCCCTGTCAGCGGTCATGGTGGGAATCGAAGACAAGAGTGACGAGGAGGGCGATAAGGGGACAACGGCGATGCGAGACATATCAACACTCTCCCATGTCGGTAAAGGGAATGAGGGGCGTGCGGCTGGGGACGACGTTGTCGGGTGTGCAGAGTATGAAGAAGTGAGAGCGATTGCGAGGGCCCGTGAGCGTTCTGCGGAACGAATATGACATCAGGCCAGAAGCGCGCAGCGTCATTTCTGTACCTCCATCCCATGCATGAAGTGCTATCCAATGCCTCTATCTCCCTACACATCTCCCAACTGATTTCAACCTCGTGTATGAAATCACACAAAAAATTGTACAATGGGTTGGATATATATTATATGTATCACGAAATAAAAAGAATAATTGTCAGGTTCCTATGTGCGCGCAAACACGAGGGGCCTTAGTAAGCCGTGTTTCCATCAAGTTTCCATCTCTCCCCAGTGCCGGCTCGCCCTCACGATCTCCAAGAACTCATGCACCAAAGCCCCGAGCAATCTTTGACGGATCGAAAAAGCGGAGGGGTTAGCATAGAGTTTCACGACATAAGGCAGTAAAGTGAAGGGATGAGGAAGGGGGCGGAGTGGCTCTACAATGTCAGAGATTTCAATAGAATTCTCGCGACAGTGAGAGAGAGAGAAAGACGACGCACCATTGAGGGACCGGCCTGACCCAGTACGGGGGCTTCCTGGTTCCCAAAACCTTCTGCACTGCCCGTATAAGCTCCAGATCCGCGCCCCGCTCCAACTCCACCGGTGTTGCATTTGACGTGACGATGATAGCGGTGCATCCGATATTGCGCTTGCCGTTGTAGGGCACGAGGCCAAGTCGACACATCCTGGGTAGTCGGCTTCGGACTTCCATGATGGTCTGGAATTGGCGGTTGTCCTGGTTCATGTCGAGCGCGAATTTGTGTCGGTCCGCCCACTCGTCTTGTCTCTCTGGAGGAAAAGGGAAGGCGAGAACTGTTAGGCGCACACGCTTCCCAGATCGAGGGTCGCCAGTGTTCATTAGAGGCGGCGCTTCACCCATGTCCCCGAGCGTCAGAGGTGGCGGTGGTTGTTTCGGTGCTCTCGGTTTCTCGAGAGCATTGGCGTTCTTTGTGTCGTCCATAGCGTTATCCCTGTAAACGTTCAGTTATGAAACCAAAAATTCGAGTCTTTGAGAGACTTACATCTTATAGCTGTGTTATAGAACGTGTTGGATGAGAGTTTAAACGTTTAAATGTCGCTCAGGGTTCAAATACCCACGTGCACGTGCCACCAACAAGAACAACAAAATTGAACAAATCGCATTGTTCTCCGTGAACGTTACCATTTGCATTGTTATTTTTTTTTGGTAGGATAGATACACATTGAGCGGCATCCTTTTCCTTCATGTTGCACGAGAAACTGCCCGAGCCAAGCAAATACATGTTTTTTTCTGCCTTGTCTGAACAATTGAAGGTGACTCGAAGTTCAAGTTCCCCTTCAAGTTGAATATTTTTTGTATTGCTGGTTGGGATGATACACGTTCTTACTCTTCATATTATTTCCAAACGGAACAAATACATGTCTTGTTCTATCTTATTCTTGTCAACGAACAATTTGATTCGTTGTTCTCCCTGAACGCTAAGTAAAAATACTCATTGTTGGTCAGGTAGTAGGTAGTACACGTCCTTGTTCTTTATGTTATGCCCGAGCGAAGCAAATACAAATTTTGTTCTGGTTTATTCTTCAAACCGTTAGGAACCGGTCATACGCTCAGTTGATTCTCAGAAGTAGAACTTGGCAATCCCCATATTGGAAATGCACGAAGAGCGGAAAGCGAGGATGCATATGCTTGGCGCAGCAAAAAGGGCCGGTTATGGACAGCCTTTTGTAAAATAACAAGGCAGATACATGCTCGAAATATCGCAACAATAATTTCCGTACTTGTCTGGTTTAACTGAAAGAAAAGGTAACCACTAAAGTGTCGTGGACTCGTGGCATTTTCTCGTCCTCCATCGTTCGTTGATCGTTCGCTCACAGCTCTCATTCAGAAACTTGATAACGTAAGCACCATAACGAATCGTTGCATTTTATCATCCCCCACCCTTTGCTCATAATTCTCATTCAGAATGTCGACTGCAAGATCAGTCTCTCCTATTCCTGACGATCTCGGATTTGAACTTCCCGGCATTAAATCTCGCGGCTATGGTGCCTATGCAATTGCCAGTGCCCTCGTCCACAGTGGACGTTTCAACATCCGCGGACGCGAATATCACTCATACGGCTTCTGTGCCATGGCTCTCCAGGACCTCATCGACGATCTCGCACCAACTGCCCTCGTCATCCCACAATTCGAGTTGGACGCATTCACAGTGTCCCACCCCACCTCCATCTCCATCACCGACTCTATCGCTTCCCTTCCACAGCTAAAGGCGCGAGGGCCGATTCCAGATTTTGCCATTATTCTCGTCCGCGCCATCCTAAGCGCCACAGGACTGCCAATCCCCCGGGGCATGCGTCTCGACTCCTTCGAGCACTGGCAGAATGTCAAGATTGAGAAACTCATCGTCGGTTTGGTGGCTGAGGTGAAGCGCCGGGCGACGCGTTCTGCTACAAGCCCGGAAGAGTTCGTAACCAGCTTGAGAGGTCGCATCCAGGATGCCCGTGTCGATGCTGTTGACCAGGCCGCCGCAGCTTTCCTTGCGCACGAAGGAACGAATCGGTTCCTCTTGCTAGCATGGAGCGGAGAGTGGTACAGTTGGAAGATGGGTGTGCGTAAGGATTTTCTCGTCGAAGCCATGCCTCGCCGTCAAATCGTGTCCGAGGATGAACCTGGAGAGGCTCACGAGGAAGCTAAAGAGGTTCCCGAGTCAAATGCTGAGTCAGGCGCTCAGGTAGGCTCTGAGTTGAGCTCTGAAGAGGAGGCCAGCGTACCACAGGCTGCGACTAGGGAACATGATGGCCAGGATCTAGACCCAGCTACTCATCGTCCTGCTACTACAGGAGAACCCGAGCTGCCCTCTCGGGCAAGCAGATCCCAAGAGGCAAAGGTTGAAGGCTTCTATACATACAAAGACCCCCTTGGCGACGTCACCGACAAGAAAATCCCGTACAATCCAAATCTGAATCCGAAGCCCAAGGCTCAAAAGTTCAAGAAGAAATCGAAAGGTAAGGGAAAAGAAACAGAGAAAACGAAGCTGCCTCCAAAGCCGAAAAAGGCGACGTTCAGGCGATACACTCCGGACGATCTCGCGGGGGTTATGGAGATGCGGGCACAGGTAAAAAGCAGTGGCACTCCCGTGCCTACTGTGCCATGTTTGCACGGTAGGCACGGGAATTGCACTGCAGGCACGGGAATTGCACGGCTGGCACTGGGAATTGCACAGTAGCATTGTATGCACAGTAGTGATACATAACAGCTCAATATAATATTTTCTGCGTCCCATTCATGGCTGGGAGGTCTGACGGATGGGCATTTATATGATTGGATTCAAATTGAATTAGAGGGCAGGACCGTAACAAACAAAGGACAAATTTGGGACAAATCATCGCCCAATAACTGGTCTACTAGGGCTTTCTTCCCTATAAAAATTAATACTTTTTGTACTACTTTATAAATGAAAATTGTTCATCCGATGATTAATTTGTAAGTACATTGTCTGGAGTGTGGAGACCATGATTCCGTTATGATGGCTGTCTGTCACACGTGACATCTGAGTTGAATAAAATAGTACAGTACTTACGCTCTTCTAATTTACCCTGGACATTAAATAAATAAATATTTAGTGGGCATAAAAATAGAGTGCAACACTGAGATACTTTTCCTGCTTTTGGAACGTAATTACAGTGTGGCTGGTTGATCTTCTATGCAGGTGAGAAAAATTAATCTATTTATCAAAGTGTCACAATTTTTGAATAAGGAAGTCCTAGCGCATTGCAGGGGCTTGGGCCGTGTATAGCTCATACTTAACCTTGTTGGACTGATGAGTGAATTTAATTCCTTCCAGATTTTTATTTTATAGGCAGCACACTATACTATTATAACTTTAAAGTAATTTGCTTCTCAAATTTGAATCGCAAGAAGCGATTATTTTCTATCAAGTTTGAACTCTGAAATTAAGTTTTGATGTGATACATGATACATGCACAAAACGGGCAGTATCACAAACTCCCAAAGTTGTCCCAGCGTCTGAGATTTTGATCTCCCACTTACCATTTATTATGCGGGGACATGCACGGTAATATTACGGTACTGCACGGCTACAACACGGCTATGCACGGTAGTGCACGGTAATGCACTGCTGGGTGCACGGTAGGTCACGGTAGGTCACAGTAATGCACGGTAATGCACGGGATTCGCACGGGAGGCATAGTTATGCATGGCAATGCATAGTCCATTTTAAGGTATGTGAGTGATAAATAGTACCTCAAAAGTGTGTATTCATCCATGATATACACTACTTACTAAGTACGTAGTATCTAAAATACTGAAAATTTGATGATAAAGGTCAGGCTCGGAAGTGCACGGTAGACCCTGCACGGTAATTGCACGGTAGGCACGGCTCTGCCACTGCTTTTTCCTGTTGCCCTGGAGATGCAGCGGTTGTTGACGCCGGAAGAATGCGATGACCCGAACCTGTTTAGGTTCAAGTGGTCGGATCCCATCCTGTTCGGAACTCCAGAGTCCAAGCAGAATTGGTCCTTGATTCATGGATTTCTAGAGCGTGAAAACACTCGAACTTTTAACATGTCCAATGTCTCGGGCAATGATGACTCACCTGAAGATGACGGTGATCAGAATGAGGATGGAGGGCACAACGAGGATGAGGACGGCAACTTGAATGAGGTGAGCCATCATATCGGTAGACATCTCAGATGTACCTGAATCCTTTCTCAACAGCAGGACGGCGATTTAGACGACTATTCCACCGAGAGTTCCGGCGACGAGTATGCGCCCTCATCGGACTTGGATTCAGATTTTAGGTCGACTATAGCAGCAGGACCGAGTCTTTAATCGCCGTTTTTATGGCATGAGTGAGCTCTTGATCGGGTAACATACATAGGCACGGAGAGTTCAAGGGTTTCGAGATAATAAAAAATTCCGTGTGGGATTGTGAAAAAGGCGTTTATCGCATAAGTCGTGCTAAGTGTGCAAGAAAAAGATTCCGTGCACCTCGCCACAGGAAGGATCCCATTTTCGACAATGCGGAATATCTGGGTGCACTCTCTGGGCTCTGGCCGGTTTATGTGTGCGAGATATCGAGATTGAAGGAGAAAAGGGGATAAAATGTACTCGAGTAGTCGTTCTTCCAGTAGATCTTGAGCATTTGTTCGGTGATTTTGGCAAGTCGAGGTACGAGTACTGGACTGCTGGGGAGAATGATGGTGTCACACAGATTAGATGACTCGAGGATTATACGTCGCCATCGCAGGCACACGGCCATTAAACGGAGCCTTGGATCGCTGAAAATTGGGTCCTAATATAAGCGCGGGTCATGAGGTGACTCAGATGGGTAAAGAGTGAATTAGGAAGCACGCAGCGACACCCCGTTTTTCTCCCCCAGAATGTGAATTTTTTTTCTATTTGTTCATTTATTGTGAAATGAGTGGCCCTTTGTGGTGGAGTATTTTTTAGATATGGGTTCAGCGACGTTTGAATGCCGTTCTTGAGTTTGCCGATAACATGTGATCGTCAACATACTGGGGTCAGAGTAAGGGATCTTCTAGGAAGGAAAGGGTATATTAGGCATACATATATGGTGCAAGAAAAAAAACCGCAGCGACTTGTTCGAGGACAGGTAGTAGAACTTTATCCGTCCTCGTACTTGTCTAACCAACAGAAATTGTGATGCAGACTGACAAATCAAGGTTCGACAGGTCAGTCAGCAGTTCATGCGTAAGAACAGATCATTGAAAGTGGGTGACGAGAACCTGACTGGTATATTGGTGGACGAATTTGTGACCTTGAAAGTGTCTAGCGTGTCACTTAGGATACTTTGAGATAGGAACCTGGGCGCCTAACAGAATATTCCGAATGCAACAATGTGCCCATACTTCATGAATCATCACTGTAGTTGGATTATATGAAAGTTCGCTGTGCGAGAGCTGCGCCGTCAATCGGTGCACTGGAAAAATATTACGTTTGGTTAAGCAATTAAAAAGGTAACAAGAACGAAGGACGACTTACGCAAAATTGTACCCAAAACAACAAATTCAATGGCGCCGGGCAACGAGGAGGGAGCAACCAGTCCAGATACAGGAGTTAGACTCCGTGCATCGTTCATAGATATCGATTGCAAGAGTTAGACTCCATACAATCTCGTGCGTTTGCATCGCGCTTTGCCATGTAATAGGTAAATTAATATATTAGATCAATCATGGTAGTGTTCTGGGGGTGGAGAGTAGATGGCTCGAGGGATGAGCCGTCTACTCTCCAGGGCGAAGGGCCGATGGGGATGCGCGCGGATGAACCCCAAATCCCGAGGGCCTTCTCTACCGATGATTGAGGTGAGGGCGGGTGGGATAAAAAAATTTGGAATGTCGGAACGGTGAGTTGAGAATGGATGCGGAGATGTGAGGGGATGGTCGATGTTGTCGATGAAGGAACCGCGCTGAGCGGTAACGTAGCCGCAAGGGGGTGTCGGGATTAAAAAGCGACACCTAGGGTCGATTTTTTTCTTTCAGTGGTGAGAGGCCGACCTACCTACTACGTAATCAGGCACAAGTCTATATATGGTAATTATTACATCATCAACAT
>Ga0307517_10004797_pt1 | contig 20623 bp, 6 predicted proteins | sample 23_EM_MG_FD_194515 | JGI IMG/M metagenome (GOLD analysis project Ga0307517, IMG submission 194515) | Populus trichocarpa ectomycorrhiza microbial communities from riparian zone in the Pacific Northwest, United States - 23_EM | ecosystem: Host-associated > Plants > Roots > Unclassified | place...
TAAAAATAAAATATTATTTCAGAATAAAAAATATTTCGAGTTTTTTGTTTGAAAAACTCGTTTTAAAAGATGGCAAGTTATAATCTAAATCAATTTGTGTGTATTGAGATTAAATTATTCTTTTTAATTTGATTAAAAGTATTCCATTAATGCCGAGTTAAAAAGAATCTCAAAATAAATTACTTTGTTTTTTTTAAAAAAATTAATAGGTTCTAAATTTGTATTAACATTGGCTACGACAAAAAGTACGTTAGCGTGTTTAAAAGTGTAGTAGCAGTTGCTTTTCAAAGTGTTTTTTATTTAAAAACATATTAAAATAATAATTTTTTATTTTTAAAAAATTATTTTTGACATCAGCACATAAAAAACATATTAATTTAAAGTAAAAAATAAAATAAATTTTTTTTAAATTTTTTCAAAAACATTTTTTAATCGCAGTGCCAAACACTAGATTAACAGGAAATCCATTATAATTCCTCATGCACATGAATTTACATTTGTTTAGATATTTTAGTGCTTGGAATAGATTATAGTAACGATTATTTTTTAAAATATATATATTTTAAAAATATATTAAAATAATATATTTTTTTAAAAATATTTTTAATATTAACGCACCAAAACAATTTAAAATTATATAAAAAAAATTAATTTAAACTAAAACAATTCAAAAATATTTTTTAATCATAAGACCAAACAAACTCTTAATTTTAAATTAAATTATTTTTTCATGTTATAATTTCAAAATTCAATCATATTGTAAAAAATATGAATTGAGATGTATATATGTCTAACAATCCATATCACAGCCTCATATATTAAAGTATGATTGTAACTTTAATAGATATTTGTTGTAACTTTAAAAGATATTTTTTAAAGTAATTTTGTTTCGTTAAAATATATTAAAATAATATATTTTTTTTATTTTTAATATTAATATATCAAGATATTCTAAGAATATAAAAAAAATTAATTTTAAAAACAATGATAAAGCAAATATTCCGACACTCCCACCAAGAAGACAATCCATAGCCCACCCCAACAAACTCTTCAATTTACTTTACTCATTAAAACAAAATACTACTCCTTTAATTCCCAAAGTCATCAAAACCATTTAATAGTATTATAAATAAATGGTAATAATTATTAATTATTAATTATTATTACCTCAAATCAAACATCCCCCACTCTCTCCTCCTTCCCCACCCTCTCTCTGTGCCAAAAATTTTATTCACTCTTATCATTCCATTTCCACAAAATTCACTTTCATTCTCCCTCTGCCTCTCTCTGATAAACAAAGCACAAAGATCATGCCAGTTTTTGCAGAGAGCAGTAGCAGCACACCAGCAGCTATAGCAGACCAAATCAAGCTAAGAAAACCCAGAAGCCAACAAGAGCTGCAACCCATTTCAACTGAAACAGATCCAAACCCACATGCTTCCAAGTCATCCAAATCCAACACAATTATCTCCTCCCTCTTCCACTCTCACTTCTCTACAACCCCACCTGACCAATCCAAGAAGAAAGGTGCCACCTTTAGAGGCCTAGGATGCACTGCTGGAGCAGCTCAGCAAGTATCGGTGCCGGCGGTGATAAGGTCATCCGCGGACTGGGAAGGGAAAAAGGTCAAGAAGAAAAAGGGCCATCCAAAAAGAAAGAAAGAGAGCTTGAAACTTTGCAGTGACAACAACAATACTAGTAATAGCAATGGTGATGTTAATGGAGATGGTAATTTTGCGAATTGTATGGTTATGCAAGATGTTTGGTGCGGACCTGGAATGGGGTTATCTGGTGCTGATGCTGTTGTTGGGTCAGTTGACTGTGTTGTGGCTAGAAGAAACGTGTCAATTGGTAGAGGAAAGATTGACGGAGGAGAGAAAATTAATCAAAGGGAAAGAGAGAGGGAGAGGGAGAGGGAGAGGGATAGAGAGAGGGAGAGGGAGGTATTGCTGTCAGCAACTCAGCATTTGTTTGTTTATTATTTGGAAGCTCATTTTTTTTCCCTCCATTCTTATGCGTATATATTTTTGCTGTTTTTTTTGAGTGATTGAGTTTGCATGTTGATTTTTTCTTATTGTATAGAAAATAGAGATTTGCCATTTCTTCTTCTTGTTCTTTCTGTTTGTCATCTTTCTAGGGCTAGTGACTTTGTGCCCCTTGGTGTTAGTGATAAAATAGGCTGCTCGATCTGGATTTGATACACAGGGGAACTGGTCATTGTTTTTCTTTTCTTTTTTTTTGTCTTTTGAAAGCTAAATGGGCTCCTTTTTTTTTCTTCTTTCCTTTTGAATTAGTTTGATTGTTGCTTAAGTATGTGTGGGGATTCTGATTCTTGGATTTGTTTTTCTTTTGTTCTTTTCCCCTTTTGGTTTCACTCTGTTCCCATTGGAACCCTCAAGCTTAAACCATTGGACTTTCCAAATTAAAATTTAGTATATTTATTGTTGTGGTATTTATTACGAATTATTTTTATTAAAGAAGGTTTTGAATGTTCCAATTGAGAGCCGATTAATTATTGGGGAACTATAATTGTTGGGGTTCATTGATTCTTTCCAGATTTCTAGTTGCTTTTTTACCACCTGAAAAATCATATTTCTAGTTTAGAAGACAATCATTATATAATTAATTGAATTTGAATAATATCTTTCGAATTTCATGTTACTTAATTTCATTCCCCTTTTGATATTATTAGCAGGCAATTTAAGCAGTCAGTTCAATAGGATATTGAAGTTTTTGAAGGAAACAACAATAAGGACTAACCATTTGTCTCATTATGGTTTTCCAAACGTCTTTCTATTGTCTCCCAAAGAAAACAAAATCTTTATATTTGTATTCAAATTCATGGCTTGCTTGTAGAATACCAACTACTAAAAGATCTTTTCTTTTCTGGGGGCCAATCACAAGGTGAATTTGGTCAGTGAGTTGCTTCTCTCTGTAGTTTGGTGCGGTAGGTTTTAGCTTTTCTTTGTTTTGTTAATCCAGATATTGCTGTCGTATTGGAAGTCTTGATAACTTTGTTTTTAATATGGGGCTTTTTTTTTTCTTTTAGCCCTGTATTCTCTGTTTTTTTTTTTAACTTGTTTTTTGTGTGTACGTCTGAATTTACGTGGTTACTTGGGTGAATGGCCAAAGCTCAAAGGTGTGGAACCCCCACATATTATTTAGGATTTTGGAGTTAGCTAGACGGAGCTTTTGATAAGTACTTTAGTATTTAATAAGAAGCTTATGACACGTACCATACTACTTTAGTACCTTGGAGGTTTTGAACATAAATCTTTTTACTTGCTCAATTTTTTTTGGTTTGTTTTTCATTCTCCACACTTAGTGATTCACTGTGTGTATTGATTTGTTCTATATTCTCTTATTATCTTTCATTAATGTTTTTGGCAGCGTCCTTGTATAGTTAGGCGGGCAGCAGTTAATCCTGAAACTCTTTCATTTCTGGATACTGATCCTGCCTTTATAACATCTCGTCCTGAGCCAGAAGTTTTTGGAACTCGGTATTATCGCCATATTCGACATCCTTCCCCAGATGGACTTGCTGAGGTGTGCCTTAACACTTACGATCTCAATTTTTGTCTTACTAATGATGGTACTCTGTTTTTTGCACAATTTTCAGCGTGCACACTGTCTTACTGCCATTTACCTGTGTTGTAGACTGTTTTGTTTTTGTGTAAGTGATAGATATTGGGAGGGGATGGGGATGACGAATTGAGAAGCAGAAAAATGATGAAGATGGAAGGGTTGTGATGTGACATTGATCTAAATAAATACTTTAAAATGGCTTGGCTTCAAAGTAAATGGCTTCAGTTATGTCCATGATCTTAAACCAAAATTTTGATATATATTCTCCACATATTCCTTGTATTTATCTTTTAGTAAATTTTTATATGTTGCTTTTTTCAACTTATTATTTTTTATTTCTCCATTTTTCAATTAATTATATTTCTGTACAGTTATTTACATACTTTTTGATTAAGTGCTTTCTAAATTCCTACATTTTTCAGAAAGCAGTGTTGTCTCATATGGAGATAGCTCTCTTGAAGTTTGTGTGAAAATCAGTACATGTTCATTACGTAACGGATCAGTGAGAGCTACACTATCATTCACCTCATAATTTTTATGGTCACTGCCATGCTATTTAGTATTGATAGTTAATCAGTCAAAGGATATTCATCACCTACCTTGTGCTATCTATTTGAAAATGGCTAAAAGAATGACATGAATTCTGTGCAGTAAGCATTTTAATTTTCCAGCCACTGTTCTTTAACCAGTGGGTTCAATTAATTTTTCTCTTAAGAGGCTCTTTAGCTGATCACCAGTGCTGGCAAATTGCAGATAATGATGCTCCAAAATAGTTTCATCATGGGAGGAAGAATGGATCGATTTAGCAACTGGAGACTAGATATTGATCACATGACATACGAGGTGCTTGGACACCATGATATGTTTTTCTTTTTCCTTTTATTTTTTTATTATGCTACTTGTTGAATGGTGAGAGTCATGGGCTCTGACTATAAAAATATAGCTTGCCTCTTGCAAGTGGCCACTTCATGCATAAATGTTGAAGTTCTGTTCCATACACGAACTCAACTGAAATCCTTGCTTAGACAGATCCACTTACCAATTATGTTTGGCTTTGATGTCTTATTTGTATCACTCGTGTAATCATTAGAATTTTTCTGTTTTCATGGTGCAAACAGCAACTGCTCGATTTAGGTGATAGAATTGGTTATGTGAATACTGGATTGAAAGAAGATGAGATCAGCCGCTGTGTTAAGAAAATTAATCCCTCATTCATCAAGGAACTGTCATCACATTTACCCATGGTATTGGAAAAGAAGTGCAGCATTTGTCAGGTGATCTAAAACTTTGGTTTTGCCGATTCTATTTTTTTGAATTATTTGGTTCCTGTTCCTTTTTATGCCTCCTTTTCATCTGTTGTGCTTTGTTTTGATTATGTGTTTTGTTTTTGTTTTTGCTCAAATGTTTCTTTATGCAGGATGACTACGAAGAAGATGGTGAGGTGGGAAAACTTGATTGTGGACATGGCTTTCACATACAATGCATAAAGCAATGGCTTGGACAGAAAAATACCTGCCCAGTATGTAAGACAGAACCGGTGGGTCGAGGCTAGTATCTTCAAACTGCTGCCATTTACCCGTTGGTGTGTATAGATTTCATTTCCTATACGTAATCAAGCATTCATTCTTTGGCCTGAAGCTTCAACCTCCATATGCCTAGAAATCAGAGGCTCATGTTCTTTTTTTTTTTCCCAGCAATGTCATGCTGATTGAAATTATTACCTTACTGGAATTTGATGGAAATCATTACAGTTTGATAGATGCTTGAAATGGAATGTGCTCAATTCCATAACCCTTTTATGATTATTTCTGAATGCACCAGATCCTTCTACTTATAAATTATAATTATAGTCTTCTTGGCAGCTGCGCTTATAAGCTCCTAATCACAAAATTATCTGAACATATATGGAAATTAGCTGGTTCTCACTTCTTTGAATAAAAAGTTTAGACATTTGTGCACCTGTTCCCTTCTCTGGTCGTGGCTTGGCACGAGGAGATTTGTATTGAAATGGGACATGCGAGCCATGGAACCTGATCAATAAGAGGCGCATTGAACAGAGGGAAGTGCTATCGCGGTAAGAGTAGTATGTTTCTGCTGGAAGCCGTGAGAACCAAGTGGAGAGCCTAATCACTTTGCATGAACAAATTTGTTAAAACACGTATACTGATAAATTACGAAGAGAGAGAATACTAAATGTTTATTGTGTATATTCAGAGGGAGGTAATGCATAAACCAAATCAATTTATTTCCTCGTAGCATGGTTTGATCTCTTCTTTCGTGTATATTGAGACAATGTGCGTGGATGCGTTTATGGTTTGCTGGGAGAAGGGAGAAGCAAAGGAGAAGGCCACGGAGTATGCAATAGAATCATTTGCATTTTTTAAGAAGCAAAATCAAGGGAAGAAATCTCTCAGTAGGAATGATACATATAAGTTATTTGTTTATTGACTATGGATGTTTTTAAATTGTTTTTTTATTTATAAATATATTAAAATAATATTTTTTATTTTTTAAAAGTTAGTTTTTATATCAGCGCATCAAAATGATCTAAAAATATTAAAATAATATTAATTTGAAATAAAAAAAATAAAAAAATTTTAAATTTTTTCAAAAATATTTTTAAAAAGTAAAAACAAACAAAAATAGTCAATTGTGTTTGTTTTTGCGGCTTGCAAATATTTTTGTAAAAATTTGATTTTTTTATTTTAAAAATAAATATCTCAATGTATTTCTAAAAATAACATTTTAAAAAGCTTTTTGATGAAAGGTTCAAGAACCTCTGTTTTTATGAGTTGTTTTTTCTCTTTTAAATATTGATTTGAAAACTTCTATATAATTCAATGACGGGGGCAGGAGGTTGGTGTCTAGTGTCTACTCTTCATATCATTCAAATAAAGAAGTTTAAAATATAAGATTCTTTTCATCATGGTGCGAATAAATATGTTATATTAAAACTTTATATAACTAAACATTATTTTATTTAACGCTTAATGATATTTTTAAGTTATTAGATCAATTTAGTAAATTCAAAAGAATTTGTTAAATTCATAATAAATGCTGCCCCAATATACAAAATAATTGATTAATTAAGCATGTAATGAATAATTATAAACTCGATTTATATAAAAGATCCAAGTATATCTTTTATTCAAGTGTGTTAAACCATATTGTTTTTTTTTTTTTAGAATTTATATTTATTAGAGAATAATATAAAATTATAAAATTTTACCTTAAATGATTATTTAACATAGTATCAGAACCTTCATGACCAAACAGTCACGAGTTCAAATTTCACCATTTCATTTTACTTGATAGAAACTAAGCACAAGGTAGTGTGTATAGATCTGTGAAAATTTTAAATCCAAAAACTTTTCACTTGAAAAAATATATTACAGATTAATATAAAATCATATCTTGAAACCTCTGCTTAGATTTTTGATATAAAAGAAAACAAAACAGAGCATTGACAATGGGCGAAGAAAATATGTCGGTATTTATTAGCATTTCTTCATTATATTCCTGTCACCTACACATCTTATCTACATACAACTACAACATGCAATTGTACAAATAAAAACACACCTCTTTGATAGTTCCTTTCAGCATGCACGTTCACTCGATTACTCGTGCGGTCACATCTGCTATTTCTTGTAAGTAAATTATAAATATACATATATGATATTCAGGTATACTATCTGCTATAGTATGTCCTCTGATTTTGTTGAGACTTGCTGGAGATTCTTCATCAGCTTGCCTCTTGCTTATCGGATAGATGATTTCATGTAGGAAAAATCTAAATAATGTTTTGCGGAAATTAAGTTATATGTCATGTTGAATGAGGAAATTGATTATGCAAGGATACACTTGACTTACAGCCTGTGGAAAAAGAAGAAAACTGCTAAGCACTCGTCATGACATAGGATTTACAGATACAAGTATGGAATGTCATATGATATAATACGTATAACCTGCTTATTAATTCTCAAAAAGCAGGTAATACCAGAACCTCCAAAAAGAAGTATAAGATTAACTCGTACCAGACGGCCTCCTCCCACTAGATCATAGTGAGCATAATGCGGACCACTTGGCTCTCCAAAAACTCTGTAAGTAACCAAATGCTTTGGAATGACCTTTACTGTTTCTGATCCATTGAAATCGTCATAGCCAGAAAGAAACGTGTATGAGAATTACTTCAAAATTTAAAGCCAACTGAAGGTGCATGTAAACCAAATGAAATAATGAGCTACCGTATACAGCTTCTGGAGGACAGATGAGATCTTGATCCCCCGCAATTGCTAACACAGGAACATTAGTTTTGCCTAGATGATCCTTGTATAGGAAAGATCCACTACGGTCTCGTAATCCACCTTCTTCAAATGCTGTTGTCAGCTGCAATAGAAGCTTTGCTGGTACTGTGCCTGTGGATTATTATGATTGGATTATCTCATACGTGCTATGGAGGAAGAGATACAAGTGGAAATGCTGGCCACTATTGACATTACCAAAGGCCTAAAATTAAACAGGGAGTTATTTAAGCTAAAAAAAATACATAAATTCTCAAACTCGATAACAGCAATTTAACAAGAAGAAGAATCAGGGCCAAGACCTTGGAATATAAATTAGCTAAGATCATTTGCAAACTGGCATATGTGGATATACGGGATATGATCAACTCAGATGATTAAACTGAAGGATTATTTGAGTAGATATAGATAGAATGAAGGAGCCGCAAGCCTCAGCATCCAGCTCTAACTTGCAAATGAAGTATATGAAACTGATAAATAGAAAAAGAAGGGGTAAACTAGGCCATTGTCTACCCCCCCAATAATATATGCACTGGGAAAACTGAATGACAATGAATTGACAAAAGGGAAAAAGCTAGAAAATTTAGTGAGGTTATTGCAACCGGCCATAGTGCTGATTTTTAAGTTAAAGACAGAAAAGTTTCCACAGCATTAGATCAAGAGAGTGATGGTGGTTCCATGAGTTATATTCAGGGAATTGATCAGAATGTTGTTCTTGGGGGTTGCAGACAGATTAATAGAAGAAACAGAACTTGGCTGTCTCTATTGATACAAAAATTTTTAAGTTAGCATACTACATTTTGTACTTACAGAAGTTGTTCAAAACAAGTTTTTCAAGCAACTCAGGATGCATCATGCCAGGAGCAGAAATTTGATGATTTAACCAAGACAATACATAAGGAGGACGAGATGCAAAAGTGTGAACAGCAGAAAGTAATGCTCCAAGTGGAATAACAGGAACATTAACTGCCTTTGCAGGGTCTGCCTGTGCACCATGATGAACAAAAATTAGATCCACAATGTTTTTTTTTTCTAGTCATATAACAAGAACAGAGAAATAGACTGTCATTTCACTTACCACAGGTAAAAGCAATTTGAGTGATGATTTTGAAGACGTGTAGTCAAGTGATGATCCCAAAGTAACGACTGATGCCAACCCCGAATCCATTCCTTGAAAACCTTAAAATATAACATCATTTGAGCAAAGAAGAAAAGGATTGTTGCACACTTAAGGATACTACCCCTTAAACCAATTTGCAAGAAACCATAGCACTCTTCAATTAAACATCGTATACAATGCCACATACAATTTGGAACTTTGTAAATTGTAAATAAGCAGTTATACTTAATAGATTATCCCGAGTCGCCAAATACAAAATGTTAAAAGCCATGGAATTACATGCATAATTCCTCAATGTTACTTACATACTCATTCCTGCAAAACCGTAACCTAAAAACCACATGGTTAATTCCTCAATGTTGCTTACAAACTCATTCCAGCAAAACTGTAACCTAAGAACCAGAATGGTTAGCCAAGCTTTATTGACTTTCACAGGCTCATAAGTAAAACTTGTACTTAATAATTATAGCCTTCATGCATTGAATTTATATATTAAGAAAGATGCTTGAGCTATTTTATGATCTGTCCACCTTTCTTCAAGAATCAAAATACCAAACATTGCTAATATCATAGTGATCACAAGTCAAGTTTCAGGAACTTGCTTGGTCTTTATCATAACCCACAACGTATATAACGTATAGTGTTCAACAGGTAGATCTGTTAGAAATTTTCATAACCACAAGCACCTATTTCGACTCTTCACTAGCCTTGAGCTGATCCTGGTTTTTCCACAAGCCCTTGTATCAAACAATTATGCTCTTTGAGCAACTACTTTCTTAACAAGCCATTATGTTCATGAGCATTTAGGTGGATGGACTACTCGCCCTTTGTTAGTTCTGAACTTGCTTCTATGAAATACACTAATAGCAAAATGGCAAGAAAAAGATAACTAATCATGAAGAACAAAAATATTATAAAAATCAAGCAAAATGTTTTAGATATCTATGTCGATGTTACAAACAGGAGCACACTGTCTCGCTGCATGAAAGCAATGCAGTGCACAATTGTCAGCAGAAAGATATAAGAAAGAGTATGGGATCTTACAACATCGTGACAGCAGTGCATATAGCAGAATACCGCCCATGGAGTGCCCGATTGCAAGCAACTTGCCATCCTTTGGTCTGCATTCAGTCCTTATGTACCCAATCTAAGATTAAATAAATCATCCTGTGAGTATTTAAAGCTTATATTCCAATGGTTGTCAGAGACTTAGTAACAGTAAAATCATTTACACTGAAGAACTGCACATTACCACAGCTGGCAAATCATCTTTCAGGTAGTGATCAAAGTCCCAATCATACTTCTCAATGAGATCAAGTTGTTTCAGGAATTTTTCTAGTGCAGTTGAAAAGTTCTCAGAGAAGCCAAAAATCTGTGGTGCAACTGATCGCTGGCCTTCAATAATATTCACAAGCTTTTGACTTAAATCCCTAATTTGGCATGCAATGACAGAGTTTCTCCCTACTTATAGAAGAACTTGTAAATATTCTCCCATATCATTAAGCATCGAACATAAAAGCACTGGATATAAAGTAAATATTCTTTGACTAACCTTCATCAAAGTATCCCAAGAACCTTTCAGATAAGCGCACAAGAGTTTCTGACAACTTTGATTGTGATTTCTTGGATTTAGATACAATTTCTGTTATTTCCCCTTCAACCGAAGAAACCTCAGAATCTGCTCAAGAAACCGTCTTAAATATTGAACACAATCCTAGTGAAATTCAGCTCTGCTTCAATTGCATTAAGAGGCTGCTTACCTTCCCCATGGTCACCCACCAATGCACTCAAACCAGTTCCTCTGACTTCAAGAGTCCATGTATCAAATCCTTGATTAGACATGGAGCGAGCAAATGATGACTGAAAAGAATCACTCATTATCATCACTAGACTTAAAAAACAGGGAAAAACGAATGACAAAAGAAATGCTCAGCTGATAACCGATGACAAATGGAAGCATAAACCTTTCCCTCTTATATTTATAACAAAACACACAAGAAATTGTTGTCCACATACTTAAGTTACCCCATAATTTGCATATTTGAGAAAAACAACTCCAACCCAGTAGTTTTCAAAAGAAACCCAAGTGAGTTTGATCCTCATAAACTTTTTCCATGAATATATACGACAATAACATCTCTCAAAAATAAAATAAAAGGAGAGCTGAACCCATTAACATAAACAAAAGAAAAGGAGAGGTGAACCCATTAACATAAACAAAAGAAAGAGCAAAGCTGCACGAACAATAACAAAAACTAAAACAGAAAAAAGGGGGTCACCTCAGGAGAGAGATCATATCCAATAGCATTAGTTCCAACCCCAGATAACAGCAGCAGCGGATGGTTCCTTGGCTTTGCCTATGAATCGAAACACATGATCAAACAATTCAAAAAAAAAAAAAAATCTTTTGTTGAACAATACAAATGCATCCGCAGCCAATGCCAATACCAATACCTTTGGAGAGGGTAAGTAACGCCATAGAGCGAGTTTCCATTCAGAATTAGAAACGGTGACATAGTGGAGCTCATCTGCCGTACATGTATCAGGCTTCTTGTTGTTCTTCTCTGCATTTTTCGTCACAGCCAACCCATTTCCTGGTCTTGTTATATTCCTAGCTGATGAACCGATCCGTAAGATGTTAGGTCTCGGGTCGGATGGAGCAGAGTTCTTGAGGTGATAGAGGGCTGCGACACCGGCAATTCTGGTGGCGGGTCGGATATCCAGTTGGAAAACAGCCATTGCCATTTTATTGTTATTTTGACAAAAAAAGAACTGCTTTATGTTTTTCAGGTTTTGTGTTTTACATTTATTTATATAATAATAATAATAATAATAATAAAAATAATAATAATAGTGTAGGTGACATGCCATGATGGATGGCAGATGGTCTAGTTGGACCATATTAATATTTTTCCTTTGGGAGTAGATATTTTCCTGTCCCCTCCCCTGTGACTATAGTATTTACAGATTTTGCCGCCGTTTGGGGAGTATGTTACAAACGAAAGTTTACTAAAATTCATTTTTTTTCTATTAAAAATTATATTTTTATGTTATTTTATATATTAATATCAAAAATAAATTTTAAAATATAAAATAATTTTATTTTAATAAATTAAAAAATATACTTTAAAAAATAATCACTAATTCTAAACACACCGGTTTCTTCGGTATGGGCATATCCAAATGTTGATGTCTTGATGAAAACAATGACACGTGGTATATGACGTGGCAAGTGGCTGGAACCGATAAGATTGATCTGCCCCCCAAATTCGGGGAGAAGAAAAGATTTTATTGTTCAAGGGTTTGGCATTTTATATATTTTATAATTTCTATGTTCACATACAATACTTGGCTGCTTCATGTCTTATCTTATAATATAGTTATTAATTATTAATTAGTTAACAAAGATTTAAAGAGGTTTATTTCTACCGTACATCCCCTCACAACATACTATTCATTATAATATGTTTTTAATATATATATTTTTTAATTTTATTTTTTTAATATTTGATTTATTAAAAATTATTACGATTTGTTTTTTTTAATTGATATTTTTTTACAATTTCATCTTTTAATATTGAAAATTAAAAATTTATTCTAATTAAATAAATTATGAATGAGTGAGAAATTAATCTCATAGAACCATTGGTTTTTCTACTCAAAGAACTATTAGTTTTTCTAGATTTAATTCTTAATTTATGATGGCTAATCAAATATTGATAATGATAAGAATTAATTCTTATTAATTATTTAACATTTTAGCTTTTAAAATTCACTATCTTCCTTACCTTATTTTTAGTGTTTTTCTTCTTCTTTTTATGTTTTGATTTTCCTCTCAAATCTAAAACTTAAGTTCATGTTCTTGAGAGATATTTAAGTTGCATAACACCTCATTTAAAAATGCATTTAAACCAAGGGGTTGTTGTTGAAATCTTGGAAAAAATATTGCAAACATTCTAGTTGCATAAGTTAGGAGCAATAAAGTTTTACGGACAAATAATTCATTATTGACAACAAGAAAATATTTATTATTTTAAAGTGCTTCAACAAGTAAATACATTTATTGTTTTAATTTAAGCACAATTAATTTTATTATTAATATGTATGCTAGGGTTTTTGATTTTGTATCAATTGTAAATTTGAATATATGCTTAGTATGTATGCTAGTATTCTGTTATTATTTTTGTGTTGAACGCATGTTTACCATTAATTATACTTTTGCATGCTTATAGATTTAAACTTGTATGAACTCTAGGCTTTCATTAAAACTTTTTTATGTTTAGCATGCTTTGTTATGATAAATTAAATTTTATTTTTGTTTAGTTTATCTTGTGGGAAAAAGATTATAATAAAATTAATAATATAGATTAATTATGAAAAAGGTTTTTGGCATCTTTAAAATTAAGTTTTTTTTTTTAACTTTCTTTTAAGTTGCTATATTCTCACATATAGATTTTTTTTATATATATACTTTACTATATAACCTTTTGGCATGTTATGTTTTTTTTTTGTTTACTTTTGGAAGGTTGCAATATATCTTTGTTTTAAAATTATAATTTATCTTTTAAAATTATTTTTTTATGTTATTTGGATGGTTTGATGCACGTTACAAATCTTATTGATATATAATTTTTCAATAAGTGAATCATTAATTTGTTTATGATATTTTATGTTATTTTATTTATACTCTATAAGTTGAAATCAAAGTTATTTAGTTGGTTTTGTTCACATATATATTTCTAGTCATATATACAAAAAGTTAATACAACAAAGAGATACGGTTTAGGAAGTTTTGTCTAAGAAAACTAGATTTTAAATGGATTTTTTTGTGATCCTCCAATCTTTTCTAAGAATTTACTTAATGAATCTCATGAGAATTCACACGATATCCACTTTATAGTTTATATTTATCAATAAATATTGTACTCATTATTTAACAATTTTTATCAAAAAATCATCTTAATTTAATAGCTTAAGTTGTTAGAGATGAAATTTTAAGATATAATTTATATTGTTTAAACCTACCAAATAGTTTAAAAAGAATGATTTTTAAAGACATACATGGCATAACATAAGTAATCAACCCTTCATATCTTTTATTTTAATATAAATAAAATACTTGTATTTATGGAATAAAGGAAATGATCTAGTTATATGAGGGGAGTTTCTAATTTGTCATTATATCTTTAATTGTGTGAATTTAATTTCTCAATAAAATTATAAAATATTCTATAAAATATTCTAAAATGCGTGGAGAAAATACTGTTGGTTTCCCATGCCTTTCACTTTTCCCATTATTAATATATTATATTATTATAATTATTATATTATATTATATTATATTATAACATATACTAAGCCTTTCACTTTCCCCATTATTAATATATTATATTATTTGTAATTATTATATTATATTATAACATATACTAAAAAGTAAATGAAACGCTAAACTGTTTTTTTTTATTTAATTTTTTTAGTTTTTTTTCTTTTAATAATTTTTTTTGTTTGATTTAGTTTGTTAATGTTAATTTTTTTTATTTAGTTATCAGACTTTCATGACATGAATCTCGGGTTTGATGGGTTAATGTGATTTGACGAATTAATTTGATTTTTTTTTCTTTTTAATTAATTTTTTTTTATTTAGTTTAGTTTGTTAATGTTAAATTTCTTTCTATTTAATTATCAGATTTTTACGATATGTGTCCCGGGCTTGATGGGTTAACTTCGTTTGACGAGTTAAGCCAGTTAATTCTGGGTAAACTCGTCAATTTTTTTTGCTATTTAGTTATCAAATTTTCATGACGCGAATTGTAGAGAACGACTGGTGTGGGCTTAAATTAACAATGGTTTTGATATTAGAGGCTTCTATTTCATCATAATTTGTTTTTCATTTTATGCCTTTCAGTGTGGATTGCACAGTGCAGTTCACGGTGAAAAGGCTGATGCCTTCTTTTTTTTTCTTTTTAATTAATTTTTTTATTTAGTTTATTAATATTAATTTTTTTATTTAGTTATTAGACTTTCATAACATGGATCTTAGGTTTGACGGGTTAAGCCAATTAATTTAGATTTTCTTTTTCTTTTTCTTCATTTCTTTTTCTCTTCTTATAAGTTTTTTTCTTTTATTTTTTATTTTTAATTAATTTTTTAAATTTAGTTCATTAATATTAATTTTTTTTTCTATTTAATTATCGGCTGATGCCTTTAGTTTTTTTTTTGTGCCATTTGTATGCCTTTGACTGTGGATTGCACTGTGCAGTCCACAGTGAAAAGACTGATGTTTTTTGTTTGTTTTTATTTTTTTTCTTTTTAATTAAATTTTTTCATTTAATTTAGTTAGTTAATGTTCAATTTTTTTCTATTTAATTATCAAACTTTCATGAAACGGATCCCGGGGTTGACGGGTTAACCTGGTTTGACGGGTTGACGGGTTAACCCAATTAATTCTGGGTAACCCATCAATTTTTTTTTCTATTTAGTTATCAAAATTTCATGACAAGAATCCAAGGTTTGACGGGTTAACTTGCTTTGAAGGATTGACTCAGTTAATTCGAATTTTTTTCTTTTTTTTCGTTAGTTTTTTTCTTTATGTTGGTTTTTTTTTCTTTTTAATTAATTTATTTAATTATCATATTTTTATGACACGACCTTTCAACTAGACCCATATCCAAGGCTATTGTGTCTGGTATTACAGTCATACCCACTTAAACTTGGGTCATGCAAGTTTAATGTTATTATTAATATTATAAATATTACTTTTAGATCAGATGTTGCAGCCAAACCCAAGACTCTTGGTTATGCTTTACAGAAATACCTAATATTTTTATATCTTAATTTTTTTTTGATATTTTTTATGTAAAAAAAAATTAACTCACAACATCACACGGTCATATAACTAATATTTTTCTCCAATGCGTCCTTTGTTTATTTTTCCATGAAAACTAATAAAAATGTCAAATTGACTTGCATATAATGTATTTTTATGTCAAAAGCACCCCGTACTCTGAATAAGGCAAGTACCCATCTATCCTTATGATGTTTTTTAATAAGTCCTTGTATATATATGTTTTTAATTTTCATTTAGATCTCAAATATGTCCTTTTAACATAATCAAATATTCATATTAATAAGTCTATGCATGTTAAATATACTTTATAATTATTTTTAAAATTATCCTCTTAATAAATTAAAAATGCGAGATAAATCCATAAGATTTTTTTTTGTTTTTCATAAGTTTAGTTAATACATGACAAATAAACATGTTGGAAATAAATATTAAATCCTAGTAATATATGTTTGTCTCATGTTTTTAAAATAATACAAGTTTTATATAATAAAAAATTAATTGAAATTTGGTATGTCATTTAAATTAACTGAATTTTTTTTTAGTGAATTTCATATGACTTATAAGTTTAATTTTTATATAAAACAGCCCCTCTTAGATATCTTAACTAATTTTTAAGGACATAATTGATATATATATATATATATATATATATTAAGACTTATTGGATGTAGCCTTCAAAATATAAGGATATATGCTATTTACCCTATTCATAGTAAAGGGTAATTCTGGTATTAAAATATATCATGTGCAAGTCATGTGATTTTTCTAAAAATAGACAGAAAGACAAATTAGAGAAAAGTCCTTCATTTGAGGATTAAATTGTCAATTAGAGATATAAGAATACATTATTAAAATTTGTCAGTTATATAAGGAGAGACTACGGAATTTTCTCTATGAGATATTTAAAGAATGAAAAATAGACAATTAAATAAATCAGGTTCATCACATGTCCTTTACTAAGAAAGGCCCCTTTTTTCCCATGTATGGTAGATTTAAGAATATTATTAAAAAGAACTCAAAACCCATAAACCACAAATAATAAAAAAACAAAAATTAATCACTAAATTAAACAATATATTTAACCAATTGAACCCTAATTTTAAAAAAATCTAAAATAATAATTGAAATTAATTAGATACATTTAATTGAAATTGAATAAAAAAAATAAAAAAAACAACTAAAATTAAAAAATATTGTTCTCATGTGAAAACAATTCCACAACAACATCCATACAATTATTAAGAATATAAAAATTAAAAAAAAACGCAAAAAAAAAAAAAACAAAACAAATTCTTACCTTAATTTCATAATGGATTTCGGTTGAGAAGAGAAAGAAAAAGCAAATAATAGAAAAAAAAAATAGAGGAGATACATTAATTGACAAAGAAAAGTAAAAAAACAAGAAGAGAAGAAGACATACCTGACAAGCGTGGAGAAGAAAAAGAGAGAAGAGAAGAGAAGGACTTCAGAAGTTGAGAAGGAGAGAGAGAAGAGAAAGAAAGAGAGAGAAACACAGAGGAAGAGAGAAAAGAGAGAAGAAGAGAGAAATGTGTCTGATATGATTTTAGGGATTTTTGATCTTTTAATTTGGGATGTTTTACCAACGACTTATCGACTGAAAATTAATTATTATTATTTTTAATTTTCTGTTGGTGTTTCTGTCTATAACAACTAATTGAAATTTTTAATTTTATCGAGTATTTTCAGAAACCCTCAAATATAACCAATGATTTTTTATTTTGTCAGTAAATCCGTATGTAACGAATAATAATTAAAAATGACATTGAAAATTAAACAGTTTTATTGCTCTCTAAAATATACCGACGGACTTAATTCATCAATGATACCGTATGAATTGAACACAATGAACAATGCCATGGAGACGTGAACAATTCCAATGCTTTCTGGAATATACCAACAACAACCATCCATCGGTGATCCCATATGTATACTCTAATAATTAACGATAACTTTCCCGTCAGAAAATTAAATATTAATATTTTTAATTTTTCCATCGATGATACTATATGTAATGGACAACATGAACAGTGTAACAGAGGTGAAAAGTTCTAATGCTTTTTAGAATATACCGACAAAGTTAATCCATCGGTAATACCTTCTTTATTGAACACAATGAACAATGCAATAGAGAGGTGAAAAGTTCCAATGTTCTATGAAATATATTAACAGACTTAATTCGTCAGTGATACTCTCTTTATTGAACACAATGAAAAGTGAAATTTAGAGGTGAAAAGTTCCAATACTCTTTGGAATGTATCGAAAGACTTAATCTATTGGGGATACCCTCTGTATTGAACATAATAAACAATGCAATTGAGAGGGGAACAATTCTAAGCTCTTTGGAATATACTAACAAACTTAATCCGCCAGTGATACCCTCTATATTGAACACAATGAACAATGCAATTGAGAGGTGAAAAACTCCAATGATCTCTATAATATACCGATGACTTTAATTCATCAGTGTATCTGTTGGTATTAAGTATCTCAAGAAATAAAAATAATTAAACAGTCTTTATACGTGTTCTGAATCACTTGGAAAATTCTTAATCTTGTAGTTAAAAGATTTAGGATTCAGTCAACTATGAGTTTTTGGACAATAAAAATTAATGATGTTGCCTACGAGAAATTCAACAATCTATCAGTTATGATAATATAAGAGATAAATTAAGTAATAACATGTGGAGTATTATACTTATTAAATAAAAGGTCTCAGTTCATCGGAGTTAAATAACACATAATTATGTACTTGTCCGAATTCTATTTCTGTCAAATATCTTCTCCTCACAATATTTTTTGGTATGGTTCATCCAGGATGGAAGCATATTGACAAGTTCCTACTTGAAAGCACTTCCCCACCATTGTCATGCCTTGGAATGCGGTTGATTCTTATTCTCAAGTGAGGCTCGAAATTGTACGAAATAAAAGTTGAAATCTCTTCAACAATATAAGCCTCGCATATCGAAACCTCAACATGCGCCTTGATTTTTACTTTTCTCTTAAGGTTAAACAAGTACCTGCATGAAATTAAATAAATATATTGAATTTTTTTTAAAAGAAAATAGAATTTTAATTACGATGCATGCGTAATCCATAACCTCCCGACTAGATACATCCATCTATATTGGATTAGGCCTCCAACTTTTGCCTCAAACGGTAGATGTATGGGTAGATACTCAATTGAGTCGAAAAATGATAAAGGGAATATCATCTCAAGTTGGCAAACTATCTGTACAATATTCATTTCAAGCCCCTCCATATGTTGTGTTTGCAACTTGTTGTAGCATATATCTTTAAAGAAGTGATTGATCTTCGTGAATACATTTCATATCCCTTTTAGCAATAAATCTCGGTAAGCTAGTGGAATAAGTGTTTGTATAAACACGTGGTAGTCATGACTCTTCATTGATATGTTCGAAGCATGTCCATTTGAAAAACACAGACTCTTAAGCTATTGGTAGACAAGTAATTGTACATTTTTGTCTAAGACAAAACTAGTTTTGGGCTTTATGACTTCTGACTCATCATAAATCAACTCCATATTTTTACAGTGACACAACAAAGATATATTTATTCTAGCCTTGATGTTGTCTTTTACTTTCCTTTTTCACATCCATAATCGTGTTAAAAATATTTCCAAACACGCTATTTTTAATGTGCATGACATCAAGGTTATGTCGAAGAAAATTAGTACTCTAATAAGGAAGCTCCCAGAAAATACTTCACTTTATCTAATTATGGGTCAAATCAAAACCATAAAACTTCTATTTACTGGGTTAAAAACCAATCATAATGTAATCATAATTCGACACCACGTCGTACAATTCTTCACCTAATGATAGTGGCGGTGCAACATCCCTTTAAAATCTGACAACAAAGAAGTCAATTCTATTCTTTTTGTACTTGTGATCCATTGGCAAGAACCACTGATTACAATAAAAAAAAGATATTTTACCACTATTTATTAACGTGAAGGCCTTGTTATTTTTCATACAGTATGGATATGTTAGTTTTACGTGCGTGCTCTAACCAAAAACCATTCCATACGTAGGAAAATCATTGATAGTCCACATCAAAGCTACCTTCATCTAAAATTTTGTTTTCTCGAAACATTATATGTCAAAGCCTTGGATAACCATAATTGCTTCAACTCATCAATCAATGGATGAAGATAAACATCTATATTCTGAATCGGACTATTAGGATCGGGTATGACCATAGATAAAAACATGAACTCCGACCTCATACATATCCTCGGTGCTAAGTTATAAACCGCGAGTATTGCCGATCAACAAGAATAAGGAGCAACAAATAACTTGAATGGAATGAATTTGTCTGTACATAACCCAAGATGCATGTTCCTCGATTCCATTGAAGACTGAGGATGCACCCTATTAAAATATTTCCAAGCTTCACCATCGAAAGAGTGCACCATCACTCTATCCACCATATTATATAAATGATGCCATGCTATGTGCTTAGTAGTTTTTGGTGATATGAATAACCTTTGCAGTGTAAGTGTCATTGAGAAGTATCTAAATTTTCTATATGCGACAAGAGTCCTTCCTTTGCTAATTCTAGATATATAACGAGCATGCTCACATATTCTGCACTCGGTTAACTCTGTATTTTCAAGGTATAATATGCAGAAGTTTGGACACATGTCAATGTTCTTGTATCATAGGCCGAGAGGTTTCATTATGGATTTAGTAGCATAAAAGTTCTCTTTCAGTCTATTCCCTTAAA
>Ga0307517_10004798_pt1 | contig 20619 bp, 10 predicted proteins | sample 23_EM_MG_FD_194515 | JGI IMG/M metagenome (GOLD analysis project Ga0307517, IMG submission 194515) | Populus trichocarpa ectomycorrhiza microbial communities from riparian zone in the Pacific Northwest, United States - 23_EM | ecosystem: Host-associated > Plants > Roots > Unclassified | place...
CAACCACCCCAAAGCCAGTCCCAGGCTACCCCGTGAACTGTAGCATTACCATGGGTTATTAGTGGACTCTAGAGGTGTGAGTCTTGTCACGATTTAAGAAGGTCCCGCATGGTTGACTGTGGGTAGCACACATGCAGTCAAGCAGCAGGAGATTGCTTATCGAGGGAGCATGCAGTCAGGTTTAGAAGCTTAGTATAGCCAAGTAGATTTGCCGATGGACTGCATAGCTTGTATAGACGAAACCACTGCTGGGCCAGTGAGTCCCAATGGATATTATCTCTACGGTGGGCATGTCGGTCGGCCACTGATATGCTACCGATAGGAAAGAGTTTTCGCTTATGCAGAGGTAGTTGGAGAAGACATCACCGGAGGCATTTCCTATTTGTGGACATAGTTAATATCCGAGTGGTCCGACTGCCTCTGAGTGTTAGCTCACTTTAGGCAGGTGGGTTGGACAGCCCTGAGCTGAGCAGGGTGCTCGTGAAAGGTCAGAATGGTTGACGGGTGTCCTTTGGCTTTACATTATTCTACTTAACTAAAGCGAGAGACACCCTATTCTGATAACCAACGATCCTCGAGAGAACTTATTGAGTGAAGCTTTCAGGCTGAACGATATTAAGTTTTACAGCTTGATTCTACTTTGATTTATCTTTATCTTTATTTTGATTCTTACATCTACTTTGAGTCTTCGGTGCGGTCGCAATCTGAGGATCCGTCTTCCTACAGAGTGCCCCCGTTACACCTATTTGTAAAGGGGACCTGTCTTGGGTATGGGTGAGGCAGGGGCCTGAGAGGGGACAGGAGCAGGGAATGCCGAAAAAGACACCCCGCCGCAGCCAGAGGAGTAGGGTGGGGCGGGAAAAAGGGCCGGGGGCCCGCATTTTTGAAGGCCCCATCCGCACCGTAATGAACCCTAGTCATGTAGCACTGGTGGAGGCTGAGGAATGTTTTTTTCTTTGGTCTTGCAGGATTACTGGATTCCGGTATGTGCACAGCTACTGGTAATGATCGTGATTGCAGGAAGGCTATTGCTCTTGGGTTTTGTATTTAAACCAGTCTCCAGGATAGCAGGAGACAGCAGACTTCGACAGACCTTCAGTCTAAAAATTCACTTGGTTGAATGGCAATCCCTGAGCCCCTGAGTCCAATTGGTCCTTCCACTATTATCTTTCTAGCTACCAGTCCCTTAAAGCCTCCCTTTGTACCAGCGCTAGCAGGTCTACCGCCGGTCCTATTGTATTTTTGTTAGACATTAATGAACTTGTTATAAGAAGGATTTGGGTCTCTCTACCTGTAGGTTTCGATCTATTGTTTCCTTACATAGCTGGGGTTGGTACCTTGGGTGCTGGGCGAGGGGGACTTTTCCTATGGATTCCGGGCCCTTGATATTTCCCATGAAGAGGTGAAGCCTGCAGTTGGGAATGATTGATAGGTTTTGTTTTTGCCATAGCTAGTGTTGCATGCTGTTTTTTGTACCTTAAAACTATGAATACATGATAACAGAAAAGAGAAATAAAAAGACGAAGAGATAGGCACATGAACCATCCCCTCTCCACCTCTGGCAATTGAAATATCAACACCATGAGAAATTATTGTCAATTTCCCCCACCCACCTCTCTTCTCCCACGATGGCGACTGCCTAGGACTTGATGTTAAGCCACCTTTCCTCCTCTTCTGAGGCCTGTAGGCCTCCCCTCCATGGTGTTCTCATTCTCGTTCATCGTTGACACTCACTCATGAAGTTCGGTTCTCCCCCTTACCACACATTTGCTTTGCACCTCGCTTTGTATTTTGCACGGTCGGAGAGCTTTTGGCTTCATTCACGGTCGGCGTTACAGTGTCAGACACTCAGTCGAACTAGGACTCGCCTTGCTAGGCTTGTACCTCAGATGGGGAAAGCTTCTGATAGTAACATCTGGGTCTCGCCTAGTGTCGTTGTCATCCCAAAAGCCCTTGCTGTAGCCAGTCAGTTCGTTGTGGCTTGCTGGTTTGTCATGCTTCCTCTCTCCTCCTTCCAGTTCTGTCTGCTAGCACCGTACTGCTCTGTTCCTCTCCTTTGTAGGCACTCTCCTGCTCCTCAATGGCTGGCACCCTACTGCTACACGTCGGCTGGCACTCTACTGCTCATCGTCGTTGGCTGGCACCCCCTCTGCCCGGTGGCTCCGCTCGCCTTCTACCCTCTCCGATGGTTTGACCCCTCCTCAGTTATGCCTTGTCCTGGTATAGCACTACCTCCGTCGCTATGGTCCAATGCCTTGGATCCATGTAATGACCGGCGGGGCCATGCGAGTGGTTATAGTCGGCGCACGGTATCCTTGTTTTCCCGTTTTGGTGGTTTGCCAGCCACCCCCCTCAGGCCCCCGTTTTGTCCCTTCACGAAGGCTGAGTTTCTTTTGTTTTAGGAGACCCTGTCCAAGAGTTTGGGTCTCTCCCCTGTACGTTTCTATGAAGAGTTTTGTCACGTGTCTGGGGTAATTTTATCTTAGGTGCTAGGCTGGGGAAACCTTTCCTATGGTCTCGGGGGGTTTGAATTTTCCCATGAAGACGTGAAGTGGGCAGTGGTTTTGTCTTATAGGTTTTATTTTCTCCGTAGCTCGTGTTGCATAAGGCTTTTTATACCTAGAAACAATGAATGCATGAATACAGAAAAAAAAAAAAGAGATCAAGAGATAGGCACACGAACCATCCCCTCTCCACTTCAGGAAATTGAAATCCCAACATGACAAGAAATTATCCTCAGTTTCCCCCACCAACCTCTCTTCTCCCACCATCGCTACTACCTAGGAGTAGACGTTAAGCAACATTCCATACTCTTCTGAGGCCTGTTGCTCTCCCCTCCTTGGGGTTCTCATTATTGTTGGTCGTTGACACCCACTGATACAGTTTGGTTCTCCCTGTTACCCCGTGCTTGCTTTCCACCTCGGTTAGCATTTTGCATGGTTGGAAAGCTTCTTGCTTCGTTCACGGTCGGCGTTACAGCGTCCGCACTGTCAGTCGAAGTAGGAATGGGCTTGCTGGGCTTGTACCTCTGATGGAGAAAGCCTCGGTTAGTAACATCTCTGTTGCGCCTCGGTTTTGTCGTAGTCCCAAAAGCCGTTGCTATGGCCTGTTAGTCGGTTGTGCCTAGTGCGTTCACGATGCTTTCTTCCTCCGCCTCCTGGTTCTGTCCGCTTGCACCCTTACTCCTACAGAAGCTGGCACCTTACTGCTTCATCATCCTCCCTGATCGTCAGACCCCTCCTTTGTTACACCCCATCCTGGTATTGCACTGCCTTCCTGACAGTCTTCAACCCCTTGGATCGAGTAATGACCGGCGCAACCGGATGTCCATGGTTACAAATGTCGGGCCACCAGTCTAGTAGTTTTCTCATGTCACGGCGATCAAAGATGTGCCCCCTCGGGCCCGGACAGGTCTTCGCCGGTCAAGCCTTTCTTTTGTTTTAGCAGAGTCTGCGGAAGGGTTTGGGTCTCTCTCCTGTACGTCTCCATTAATTGTTTCCTTATGTGTCTGCGGTATTATTGTCTTACGTGCTAGGTGAGGGGGATTTTTCCTATGGATTCAGGGTGTTTGATTTTTCCCATGAAGAGGTGAAGTGGGCAGTTGTTTGGGATTAAGGTTTTCCTTACGCCATAGCTAGTACTGCACGCGAGTTCTTGTACATTAACAATGAATAGAGGATATAAAAAATAAAAACGAAAGAAAACCCGACCAAGAGATAGGATCTTCACCCAACCATCTAAGTACTTTTCTATACTTAGGTTGCAATACAATTATCTCTATTCGGTTACTCTTTACGCCTTCTTCATCTACGAGAGCCTACGCTCTAGGAACCCGTAGACTATAGTGATAGTCTCTGCGACGGGTTGCCCAAACTTAGAACTATTCTGATAGTTCTATCAAACACGATAATTCACCCATCTTACTCTTGGAAGAGATAGTATCCCTTGACGGATCACTCAAGACAAGCAAGCTAGTTCTGTACTATATGAAGAGATAGTATACTCCTATGCCTTAGTGCAGAAACAAGAGACTCATTTAAGCAGAAGACAACTGTGGTTGCCTGTTGCATACTTGCTCAACAATAGGATTGTTACATCAGATTCTATATTACTTGCCTTTAGTTACAATTAATAATCCTCTTTCTACTACTTATTATAATTATTATATACTCTAAACTATCCCCCATACTGTGTACTTTAGTCTAATGGACCTTATGTTATTGGTAATTGATTTGTAGTTAGCTTAATGATTTGATTTTAACTAGTTCATAATTAATATGAAGTTTTCTAGTTAAATAGCAATCATTTTTAAGAACCTGTATGAAATATTGAAGGCTATATTTATCTGACTTCAAACTTCATATACTAACTGCAGAAGTCATCATAAAGGTTATTCCAAGATAGTGAGTTCTTAGGCCAAGTACATATATAGATATTACATGGTAAAATTGATACAATTTGCATGTAATTTGAACATATGTTCTATCTATTTTTTAATCCCTGTGGCCTTCAACAATGATTGTGAAGAAAATTAAAACCTAGTTATTTTGAATATCTAAGACGTATACTATCCTTCAATCTATTTTATTATATAATTCTTCCCGGAGTTTCAATTTCTTTATGGTTATGAAAAACCACACTTTATATATGAAATAGGCAATCTTTAAATGACGATATCAGAATAAGAATATATCACCAGAAAGTAAAAGCAAGATTACCAGATTCTCTATCTTTCAAAGTAGCTGTGGTTTGATTCTCAGAGTAGTGGCTGATTTATTTGTTGTGGTAATCAAATATAAATGAGATTTTGCAAAGGTTGTTATGAGTGAGCCTGATGTTTATCATGAGCCACATCCCCGTAAATCATGTTAAAGCCAAGCTACCTGACTCTCTTGTCACCGCTATCCAAGATCACCTCTTCAAGCCTGTTGATAAAGTCCTTCATGAGCTTGACAACTCACTCACCATCTCCCTCAAGCAAAAGCTTCCTGATGCCCTTTATACTGCCTTTCAGAGTACCCTGCAGGACCAGCTTCCCCATGGTCTATCCCTGAATATGGCAATCAAAAGGCAGCTACCAGCCACCCTTGAAAAGGTGCTTAAGGGTATTCTGGACAACCCGCTCACCACCACCGCCGTGGGCAACCTCCAGGACCTGGTCGAAAGTGCCCTGTCTTGAAACCTCTCGGACACCACTTTGGTCCAAATGTGAATGCGGCACAATCTATTCTATGTGGATAATACTTCGCAAGTACAAGGGGGGTTGCGAGGCACGCTTAGCGAGGAGGTGAAGAAGGGATTTGTAACAGGTGAATCCCTGTCTAACGAAAATACAATAGGACCAGCGATAGACCTGCTAGCGCTGGTGCTAAGGGAGGCTTCAAGGGACCGGTAGCTAGAAGGATAATAGTTGAAGGACAAATTGGGCTAAGGGACTCAGGGATTGCCGTTCAACCAAGTGTATTCTTAGACTGAAGGTCTGTCGAAGTCTGCTGTCTCCTGCTAGCCAGGAGACTGGTTTAAATACAAAACCCAAGAGGGATAGCCTTCCTGCAATCACGATCATTACCAGTAGCTGCGCACATACCGGAATCCTGTAATCCTGCAAGACCAAAAAAAGAAACAAACAAACAGTGCTCAGCCTTCGCCAGTGTTACATGACCATTCCATACCCAGAATCCTAAATATAAACTTCCAACAAAGCAAACTAAACATAGCAATCCGATAGCATAGCCTATCTGACTCAGAGACAGTGGCGGAGCAGAAATCAAATCACATAAACCAAATATAAATCAACTAAACATAGGAGATCCTGCACTGCCCGCTCCTGTGTACCGTTACTGGAACATGTACACATGTTACAGGATTGGAAGGAGTTCCGGTTCTTAATTCTTCTAAGCCAGGTGGGTGGTAGCACCTTATTTATAGCAAAGTGCGCATCCATATGCGCAAGAGAAATATAGGGAAAACAATGTAAGAAACATAAGGGCGAACATGTTTGACCCTGAAATCCAACCAAGTAAATCCCAAATACTGTGCGAAAAATCAAAAGGGTGTGGAGCGATTATTAGAAATATCATGACCAAGAATGGTGCATAAGAGATGCATAAACAACCATAAAATCCTAAACACTTGATTGGAAAGCACATGTTAAATCCCGAGATATTATCCTGAAATAAACAATAAACACCATAATATATATCTTAGCTGTAGTAATGTAAGCAGTGGACAGGAGGAGCTGAAACACAAACTAAGTAAAAGAATACACGGTAGTGTGTTGAATATACATAGGAAATATACAAAGAATTTCAACACACTTCCCTAGCTGAAGCCATCAAAATAGAACTGCCCGACTCCCTCTACCGTGTACTCACTAAAAAGGTACCTGATGCCGTTGATCCAGTTCTCCACGGCAACCTTTCCCAAACGATCCACTCGATCCTCCAGGACCAACTTCCGCAAGTATTTCACTCGGTCGTCAAAGACAGACCCCCCCCGGGCTCAGCTCTATCATCGATCACCAGTACACCACCGGTTTGAACCTGGGGACGCAAGTTGGCCCCACCTATCTGATGTCCCCCATGTCGTAAATACGGGCATCCCTTTTCCCCTCACAATTCCACCAAACTGTTGACTCCAATCCATGGATTCTGCTGGAGGATATGGATAAAAGAACTTCGGTCGGCCTTGATTCACCAGAAGGGAACTGGCCGAATGCTACGGATTCAATTCTTTGTAACGCTAGGATGTGGGGCATTTATTGATCCTCCATGGTGGAATGATGACCTAAAGGGGCACGTGAGATTTCTCTCTTTATTTTGTTACAATAGATCTCGGGCGGTGGTATTTTGTTTCTCGCGTTGTGCCATGTATCTGCCGGTCCCCTATTGTTCCTAGAACTTCACCTGCACGACGTGCGCATTCTCGGAGTTTGCTTCTACATATTGCTCGTTGCTTTCCTTCCTTTCCTTTTCTCTTTTTCCATCTCTTAGTAGTAATAGACAATACTTTTACATAACATAATACCAACATTTTTGTTTTCTAAGGTGAAGCTAGGCGAGTCTGGGAACCGGCGGTCTCTGGTGCTCCCTGCCGAGGATTGGTTTCAAATAGCCTACTTTGATTCTTAAGCAGACAATCGCGAGTGGTGATGGGCACGATCAGTAGTCTGCTCGATCACCTCGATCATAGGGGTCTCTCGATCATGGGTACTGCTCGATCATGCTCGGCCATCATCGAGTATACTCGAGCATCTTGGTTCATGACCGATCACTCTATGAATATTTAATCCCTGATGGGCACACAATCGATCATTCGATCAGAGGGTCCCCTCGATCAGATCATGATCGAGCATGGCCCCCATGATCTGCTCGATCATGATCGTGCCTATCACTATCCGTAGCACGAACTACGGAAACCCACCCCCGCCCTGCTGTAAAAACTTGAATAATTGGATGGTGTGTTATATCGTTGGAGTTTCCTCTCCTAGTAAGGTCAAGATATCCTTGTTTCTGTTCCTCCATCGGGGGAGGTAATGGGGCCGTATTTTTGTTGGTTTTTTTGCCCCCTCTCCAGAGAATGGAATTCCTGGCTTGATACCGCATAAACAGGAGAGGCGTCCAGGCGCTAGTACATTGAAATAAGAAGCGTCTGAGGCGAAACTTACGATTGTGTCAAAATAAGCGCCCTGGAAGGATTAGTCCTGGCTACAAGGAGTTAGCCCATGTAGTCTTATTGCAATTTCGAGACAAAACTAGGATAAAAATCATATTTGAACGTGCTAGCGCCTGGACGGTTCTCACCAGTTTATGCTGTACCTCCACCGCCCAATTATTCATGCTTTTACGGGAGCCAAATTACGCTCCTCTTCCTCTCTACCCCCCCGCACTAGTAGCAATTCGACTACTCCCACTTTAGCGTCACTGACCTACCGGGGAAGTACTCGCCCGTATTTGCCACGAAAAACGCTGTCTCGGGAATCTTGGTGCCATTTATCTCACTTCCTGACCAAAAATCGACGTCTGCGTTTTTCTTAGCAAATACAGGCGAGTATCTATCCCTGACTCATTATCCCATTTGCCCATGTACCCCTAAGCCCACGATGGCTTAACGCTGTATTTCCGTATTTCCAACTTTGACTGTTTTCCCGTATACGGCCAAGATAGATAGATAGTAATGGATAGCCCCTCGGCTCATGTATCAGCTTCGGTATTTTGTGCAATAAAGTTAGCTCATATCGCGTCATTGATGTGCTGGCGCTTACTCGCTGGGAACTGACTGTGGAGTAACCCCCAATCTCGCCTTCTATAAAACCCCCAATATTGCTCTCATAGTCATCGTATCGCATATATATACATTCCACACTCTTTACACAAATCATGGAACTCCCAGCATATCCGGTAACCGAATTCGGCCAAGCACAGCTCTTGCAGGCCGCCGAGCACGGGGATGAGGGAGCTGTAAAGTTACTATTGGAACGAGAGGATATCGATCCCAACGCGAGGGACACCAAATACGGTCGAACTGCACTCTTCTGGGCTGTAGAGCAGGGGTACGAGGGAGTAGTAAAGTTACTATTGCAAAGAGATGATATCGATCCGAACACGTCGGACACCCAATATGGTCAAACACCACTCGAGCGGGCGGCACGGCAGGGGCATGACGGAATAGTGAAGCTCTTTTTGGGACGAAGGGATGTTAATCTCAATACTCAGGGTGCAAAATCTCACTGGACCCCACTTGCATGGGCTGCGTGGGCTGGGCATGAGAGGGTGGTAAAGTTGCTATTGCAACATCAGGACATCAACCCCTATACAGCCGACACAAAACATGGCCTACAACCACTCCATTGGGCAGCACAGCAGGGGCATGAGAGAGTAGTAAGGTTACTACTAGACCAAGGCGGTATCGATCCCAACACTGCAGACCCCGAATGTGGCGGAACACCACTCTATTGGGCGGCACAGCTGGGCCATGCGGGTGTGGTAGGATTGCTATTGGAACGAGATGATATCAGTCCTGACGCTGCCGATACCGAATACAACCTAACCCCACTCTGGCGGGCGGCGGAGAAAGGCCATGAAGAAGTTGTAAAGTTGCTGTTGGAACGAGACGATATCGATCCCAACACTAGAGACGCCACATATGGCCGAACACCACTCTTGTGGGCTACAGAGCAAGGGCTAGAGGGAGTAGTGAAGCTGCTATTGGAACGAGATGATATCAATCCCAACACTCCAGACACAAAATATCACCTAACGCCACTCTTGTGGGCGGCCGAGCGCGGGCATGAAGGAGTAGTAAAGTTGTTATTAGAACGTTGGGATCTGGATCCTGAGGTGCCGGGCCCAACAGGCCTAACCGCCCTTGAGGTAGCTGCAACCCTGGAACACGAAGGGATTGTGCAAATACTCGCCCAACAGAAACCCTCGCTCCTCCCCAGGTGCCCTGCGCCGGAGCCGTCGGAGCCACATCCAGGCTCCGTTAAGCAACCAAGTGAGCGAGGCGTTTACCTGGGTATCTCTCTTTTCATTGGCATTGCTGTCATCATATTAGGCGGCGCCTTCCTTCTCACATCCTGATCACCGAGGGCCAGATCGGGTAAGGGCATCAAACCTCACTTGTGAATATAGAGAACATAGGGGGGTGGAAATGTGTAACCGAGGCAGTTTTGGAGTAGAATATGGCTCATAAACACTACCTTCTGTCTTCGCTTCTTCTAGTTCTTTCTAGTCAGTCATGAATCTTGATTATTATTATTTTTTGCTTAAATCCGGGGGTTATTTCTATGGTTCCAGAAGGGTAAAGTAGGGACCAATTTTCTCACAATAGGGTGAGACAGTTTGGGATGTAATCGTAACCGTAATGCTTCAACTTTAGATTATCACATCATTTAATATTGCCAAGATATATTATTTTAGTATGTTAAAAGTATAATAATATAAAATGTAACTTGTTAAATAATGTGAATAAAAATGAGGTAAATGTGAGTTCATAATATATGAATATATCAGAGACACCTAAAAATAAGAGAACAAGGTATTATAGATACTAACTAGCTGACAGTCCATATTAACTAGCTCAGATTAAGTTCAGACTCAGATATTCATCTAGGTGAACTATACCTTGTAAATACATGTTTCTTAAAAACTTTGGAGCCATATCCAGTAAACGGGCCCTTAATCTAATATATCTCAGATTTTTTCAACATTGTTGTACCTATTTTTTGTTTTATTTTCCCCTTTTCTTTAGCATGATATTTCTATATGCCCGATGATACCTATGAGGATGATTGAGTTAAACGCTCACAAAAGTGTGATAGTTGAGGGATTTGTTTTAAAATTTTAATTTAATTTTAAGTTTAAAGTTTGAAGATAGCTGCGTTGAGGCGGTTTTGTCGCTATAGGCCGCCGTAATTTGTTTGTGTTACCTTTCTTTTGATATTGTTAGCTCCAACAGCACTTTGAATTCTACTCCGTTATCGTCAATCACACAATGAGGCTCAAGCTATTATTGTTTGATTTCCCTTGATCACAATCGCCCACATCCCTGGCCTGCTCTCTGAATCCCCACAGAGATGATCCAACAATGACTAAAAGGGTGGATTGTTGTTGGTACGAACGGAAGAAGCGCATATTCCGGGCGAGTGTGTGCACGGAGTTTAACCACAATATGGATTACACAAAGATAGAATGGCTAGATACGGGTGAGAATGCATTGTTTTTCGATTAAACTACCTGCTTATCAGCAGTAAACTCTAGCTGCTCCCGGGTTAGGAATGAGAGAATGTACAATCTGACGACTCCTCTGAAAATTTCTCTATTATACAATATACAACATTTGATTTTTTCTACTGTTCGCTTGTTTGGTGTTATTGACTACCTGACCTTGGCTAATTGCCGCCTGATATAAAAGGAGTAGTAGAGTAAGTTGTAAGGAGAAATTCAATCGAGCTGACGATTGATTTTCGATGCGTCACCCCATTCCCGGTACTGAAACAAGAAAATCGGTGGAATAGTATGGACTTTACGGCAGGGGAGAAGTACAAGCAAACAACTGTCACTTTCAAAGAGCCTTCAAGTAGAAACGAAAACTGCACCAGTCACGATCAATTCAAACTCAGTAAGCTGTGTTACAAAACCAACCCGGCAAATCGCACAAAAAGATAAAATCCTGGTCGCAAAGAATGCCCAACCCGATAGGTTTTCCCACTAGCTAAGTACAGGTCCAATTTTCCTTCTTCAAACCACACAATCCTTGTTGCCGCTTCTTCGTCGCCGTTGTCATCCACTGTAGGGAGGGGGAAGAAGGAAGGAAAGCATGAGAGAAGACAAACCCTAATTTACATGGAAGCCTGTGTCCACTAAGCTTAGGCAACAGCCACCCGTTCAGAACTGCGAAACCTCCCAAAGCCAAGATCGTGACTAACTATCTATTTAGCCAAAGTTAATCGCAGATAAGCTAGAAAACAGCAAGTTAAGAAAGTCAATTTTAAACCGTAACAGTACCAGTCCGTGTCAACATTGATGCAACATATGCCTGATGGGTGAATTTTGAATTTCGACAACAAGATCAATTGCTTGCTACACACTGAGATTCACCATTGCCCCCATCGTTGCCACAATTCCTTGCTCGTTTGACTGAAATATATAACTTTAGGATGGACGGTTTAATCCTCGGGAGTGATGACCTGCGAGGTCGTGCCCAAAATAACGGCCGCGCCATTGTGAATACCTGCATGTATTTAGCTCTCGCATTTTATTGAATAATTCCATCATACTACTTCGGTCACAGGATTGGAATTGCCTTTCCTCCTGCTGTCGGTGATGATTCACCGGGGGCGGTGAGGTCATGATTTGGGGATTTGAGCTTAAGTGCTCGGGGATGTCAGTAAACATCACAAACAACTTTGTTCCCCCAAGATATACACTCAAACAAGATGAACGGAGATGCCCTTCTGGGTCTTTACTGAACTCCAGAGTATCTTCACATCACTCTTGCAGTGCCTATTCTTCAAGAGCCCTTAAGTTGCTTCTCTTTTCCTCAAGTCCTATTGTTGTATTTACCACATCCAATGTACTTGTGCTCTACAGCTTATCGAACCCATACAAAAAGATCACCGAATTTCCCTGCCGTGAAATACATCACTTTCTAAGCCGGACAACGCAGTAATCGCAGTTCTCAACCCAAGCGATGACTACTAGACTATTATTCTCAGTAAACTCAGTCCGAGCATGATAATTGGGACGGAGAATATCATAGTGATTCCGCTTAATTGGGACGCCTATGCCGTCGCCCCTCCAACAAGCAGAAGCCTTATCGCATGTCGTGTGAGCATGGGGTACGCGTACCCAAACCCAGAAGTTATCTGAACCTTCCCGGAATGCCTTCCTCACTGCTTCCCATCCCCCGTCTTCTCGCAGTCACCTCACTCCTTACCATCCATCACCTGTCTTCTCGCACTCACCTCGCCCTTTGCCACTCCCTCCTGCCTTCCCACCTCCTTTCTTATCGTCTTCTCTCCCCACTTACCATCCCCGCTCCTCCTACATCTCCTGTCGTCCTATCATCCGCCTTCCCTTCCTCCCATCATCCCCATCCATTTTCATTGATTCTTATGACGCCAGATAAAAAGAAATGGGTTGCTGTTTGTTTATTCTATTTCCATGTTCGATACAAACCCGGTTTCTAACTTGCTTGTTTTAGGTTCGAAACGCTGCTGGAAGGAGTACGGATTCGTGGTGGCCATAGGCTTGATTTTCTCCGCTATTATCGGCTCATGCATCCTGATTGTCCACGACGTCCGCTCCCAGAATGCAGCTTCCGTTACCATTGAATGCGTCTTTGGAACCCCTACCGTCTTTGTTCTCTCAACCACCGACTGTCCCGCTGCCGCCCTCCAGACCGCAACGAGCTACAGCACCACTGCCCTCGGTCACACTCCAACCGTGTCCCCCACTCTACCCAATGTACACGCCTCAACGGTCTTCGAAAGTTCCACTGTTGTAAAAACTTCAATTGTTTCCCAGACAACCCCGGTCATCTACACCTCCAATGTATTTTGCACCTCGGCTGTTAATGAAACCTCCACCACAGTACACACCACGACTGTCATTTATACTTCTACAGTGTTCGATACCGCTACAGTCACCCACACATCTACCGAGGTTCCTCCCACCAGCTCCATCACCGCCACCACCATTCTTCCAGCATCTAGGGAGGGGGACACTTCCTGGATCAGCAGAGAACTTGAGGCCAGTGTTCCCAAGCGTCCAGTCCGTCCGTCTTTGGGTCCGGATGGGACAGACGGCAGTACCTCAAAGGGTGCCTAGGACGGACGGGTATCTTAGCGCCCGCCTAGAAAATAGCCCGGGACGGACTGGCGGGGACTGTAGGTGTCTCAGGCGGCGCAATTTTCCGGGTAACTCTGGATGACGGGCGGGCCCTACAGGTAATTGGCGAGGACTGCAGGTGACGGGCAAGGACCGCAGGGGGCGGACGGGGACTGCAGAGAACGGGTGAGGACTGCAGAGAACGAGTGAGGACTGCAGGTACGATTCGGGAGTTACCGATACGTCGAGGACTGTAGGGCCCTACAGTCACCCTCTTAGACGATAGTCTTTCCCAAAGGACGGACGCTCTTGCCCTACAGCTTGAGACAGACGCCCGGGACGCCCGGGACTGCAGTCCTGTCGGTGCCTACAGGCCGGACGGGACGCTTGGGAACGCTGCTTGAGGCCCCAGGAAATCGTCTTTCGGAATGCAAGTCTATGCTTGAGTTGAGGACTCGCATCCCATTCCACCCCCTCCTGTTGGACCCGTCCTTCGGAACTCTGTTGGCGCACTGCAAAGCTTGCCAGAGAGAGTATCTCTATATTGCGGAACGCCTGGGCTACCAGGTAGAGCCGGATGATTGGGATTTTTTGTTCAAGGTCAATGGGATAGATCAATGTGGCTGTTCGTGCAGGTTTCGATTGTTTGTTTGCATCGTGGTTTTTTTTTCCGTTGTGGTGGGCTCTAGTCTATAATGGGCTCTTGTTTCTATGGTGGGCTCTTGTTTCTATGGTGGGCTCTTGTTGTTATGGTGGGCTTTGGTTTCTGTAGTCGGCGGTAGTTTCTGTGGTGAGCTATTTCTGTGATTGGCTCTTGTTTCCGTTGAAGACACGAGTTGATTCAGTAGTGGAAATTGAAAACTTCATCCTTCCAGAATATGCAACCTCGATGTTAACACCAACACGTGCTCGCGCTTGTAATGGGAAAACACATCTAATTATTAGTTGCAATAGATTCTCCCATGCAACTAACCCTGCGCATGGTATTGTATCAGAGTCTAAAATTATCCCGGGCCCCACAGTCTATGTACCAGGCCAGCGAAAGGTAGGAAAATGAAATGAATATCATATACTGTATCTTAGAGGACTTTTCAGAAGAGTCCTCGGATGGTACATTCTCCCCCCTTAGCCCAAGAACAGCTAAAGTTGACTACTGAGACGGCGCTAGTTTGACCAAAAAAGAATACATCCCACTCATATCCTGCGGTGCCATGGTCGCGTAACCTGTATTGGGGTCGGGTTCTGTCCGGGGGTGGGTGGCGTGTTCTTATCTGGTTTCTGGCGTCGGCGATCCACCTCTTCACTCATTGAAATGTTGTCTCAGTTGGGACTCAGAGTGCGGGTCTAGGATGTGGGAAATGGGGATGAAGGGAAATCAAACAATAATCCCTTGGGCTCCATTGTCCAATTGACCATGAAGTACTTCATTCCAAAGTGCTCCTGTGCTAGTCATCAGGAAAAGGAAGGTACTGGTGGAGGAAATACGGCAGAGATTATTGCTTATCCGTGAAGAGGCAGTAAATCATTGACGAATACCTTGAGCCACTGCCTGCGACCAGGCATTATCCTAGCAGGTCCGAGAAAAAGCCATACAGCACGAGCTTTCTTAACGGTAACTCGCGCTCTGGTGGGCGGAGCAACATTAGGGGCTAAAGTTGGGCGTTAGCTTGATGTCAACTTCAAAAAATGGAGTCTGTAGAGCACGACACCTACCATCATCAAAAGCAAATGGAATACTGACCCCGTTAACGTCATTTACGGAGAACCCGATCAGGACCAGAATCCCGATCGCCCAAAGCAACCAGCTAAAAATTAAACTTGCATTTCGTTATCTCAATGAAGAAAAGAGATACTACTTCGAAAACCTAGTTACCAGTACTTCAAAATACAGAGAATCAGAAAATACAGTTTCCATTCTCTGCTGATGAATTGCTACCCTCGTATAATGGTTTCAAGATAGCCTAATTAACAAAAGAATAATACTCTTTCCAAGGGCTACAGGGTTCAAAACCCTCCATCGAGGACATTCTAAAATTGATAGAAGTATAGTATAAGTCTTATATATTAAGATTAATCTAGTTTTAATGTAAATTATAATCAGTTTTCCAAGCAATGGTTGTTAAAAGTGAGATAGAAAACTACATACAAACTACATACAAATTGGGTCAATTTTACCATATAATATCTACATATATAGTTGGCCAATGAACTCCATTATTTGGAATAGCCTTGCCTATGATACTCTAAGCAAATATTCAAAGTTTTGTTAGACAAACATGTCTCTCATATCACTTACACTCTATACTATGAATTGTAATATGTTATACCTGATAAACATTCTCTAATTCTCAAATCAATCAAAGCTAATTTTTGACTACACTACAAGTTAATCAATAATTTGAGGAATATAAAGAAACGATGCTAGATAGTCTATATATTTGGTAGAGAAGTGAATTTAATTATGTTAAGTGGTTAAAAGAGGATCTGTTATATTTAACTAAATGCACTAAATATATAATCTGATGAGAAACTATTATTTTGGCAAGCTTTACAATATACAGCCTGACTTCTAAGACCCCTTAGAATAATCTCAAGACTGAATATTAGTTCAAATAATTGACAATTGCAATTTGATAGTAGTAAAGTGATATATGTACAGTTTTTACTAATTTGATAACAATCCAAGTAGAGATTATACAAAACTTCATATGTAGCGTTAAAATTTGTATACTAAGTTAAGATATTATAGTAAAGAGTAATACACAGAATGGAGTTCATTGGCCTACTAACGTAAATAACGGGGCTCCCACACACTACCAGGATCCCTTGGACCCATGGCAACCAGTGAAAAATGTAACCTCAATTAGATTATCTCTATTAATAATAGAGTTACAGTGGTGAAAATCCAGCTATAGGTACTTCAATATATGGAGAATCAGAATATGGAGTTTTAATTTCTTGTAAATAAATTGTTGCTCTGCTATAGTGGCTTAAGATCACTTGTGCGAGAGAGAACTTGCACTCTTTGCCAATGATATAACATCCAAAAACCCCTCAAGAAAGGTATTCTAAAATAGATAGAAGGATAGTATAAGACTTATATATTCAGAGTGACCTGGTTTTGATTTACTTTACAAGCATTTCTCAAAGTATTGATAGTTGAAAAAGTGATATGAAAGTACATACAAACTACATACAAATTGTACCAATTTTACTATATGATAGCTACAAATCCACTTAACCTATGGACTCAATCTTTTGAAATCTACTTTATCAGAGGTATTTAAGTATGAATCCCAAGTTGAAGGCTTAATAAGAAAGTTTTCCATGTTTGGTACTGGGATCATGATTGAGCTGGCTACAATCTTTACTAAATCTGAATAGTATCTTTACAATTCAATTGCCTATCATTTTAACCAGCAATCTGTTAGCAGAAAGTCTGATATAGTCTGAAAGGTCAAGTTACACTCTCTAAAGCATGCTGAAGTGAGAGCTGGTTATCAGACTATAAGTTCAGTACGTTTAGCTCAATAAGAGCAATATGCTTCATGAATCATAATAAGATAGGATACATTTGGGTAATAAGTATACCAACTATGTGCAGTTGTGTCCTAATACTGGTAAACTTATGAATCAAGTGTTATTTGCTTTAGAGATTTGCCTTTTGTGATTTTAAAGTTAAGAAGAAGCTTATTTACACCATAATTTTCATCCTTCTACTACATGTGTGAAAGCAATCAAGGCTATATTTAGTGTTACAGGGTAACGTATTTCACCGGGAAACCGCCCATCACGGGGAAGCCGCCCATTTTCCCCCACCAAATCCAATACCAAAAATGTACATGAAATAAATAAAGGAAAAACAAAAAAAACAAAGGCCCACTATCACAGATCAATTAAGAAGTCCCTCGAAGCTGACTGCGGGTGATTCGCTGTGGTTGTGGTTGGGTAACATGCTTGCTTGCTCCAGGATACCCGGTATCTGAACCACTATCAATCCATTCAGGATCAGAATCTGAGCCCAAATTTAAATTTCCCAGAGCTATAACCTCTGGGCTCAGGTTAATGGTAACCTGCTTTCCAGATTTTTGCTTTCGCTTAGGTGTAGGAGAGTTGGTTGGCCCAGATTTGGTAGCTTTAGTAGCCCGTCGTTGTGCGGTTCTTGCCTTTCTCTCTGCTTGTTCACGATCCTTTGCCTCCACCTCATGCCGTAGCCGGAGCACATCCTCCACAGAGATAACCCGCGCTTTGGACATCTCTTTTCTGCTCTTTGTTTTTGCTCTATCAGCTGCACTGGTGGCTTTTTCTCGTAGGTTTGTATTCTCAATTGCAAGAATAACATTATCTGCAGTAGCCCGGACGGCAGCATTAAGCAGCTTTGTAACTAAAGCATGGTTATACTGACTTCTTGGTGTAGATTTAGGAAGGGCATTGAGGGTTTTCCTGCCATGGATTAGTATACTTCTACCATGGCGAGGGGTAACGGGAACTTGGAACTGTGGCTTCGTTGCTGGTTGCTGAGATTCGAAAGTGAATGTAGATTTTTTGGGGCTTAAAACACGGCGCTCATTAACAGGAACAATTCCAGTTGCTTCAAAAGCACTCTGAATATTCTTCTTTGTATAGGTCATTTTCCTTGCCTTAATCAATAGCCTGTCAAATATTAGCATAGATAAAAGGTATTAAAAAAAATTCAGATTTTTCAATTCATGGTTGACTGACGGATAGAAGTCCCCTTTATTAATACCTGTCTCTCCTCCCTCTGTATAGTCATCCAAGCAGTGACTATAATTCCGTTGCAGAGGGCCAAATAGTCCCACATCTAAAGGCTGAAGGATATGGGTAGAGTGGGCTGGTAGGCATAGGGGAATTATATCATTTTGTAAACAATAATCCAAAAATTCCCAAGTGACATGCGAGTCATGCCCATCCAGGATAAGAAGACGTATAGCTCCATTAGCCCTATTCTGTATTTAGTAATGATCATTGTTCAGATATCAAGGATCTTACAGCTCAGATGTATGCGGCTCAAAGTTCTCAGTCAAGTAATCAAGCCCGATAGACCGAGAGGTCCATCCCTTGTCTGAAATTGCGAAGAAAGCTTTATCTCCTGCCTTCACCAATGCTGTCCAACCCTTGTAGTGTGCCTGGCCCTTGTATATTATCATAGGTGGAAGCACACTACCTCCACCTGATATAGTCTCTATCACCGTAATCATTTCTCTTTTTCCTATCTGTGTTTTCCGTGTATTTTTTTTTTCTCGCTTGCAAATGACTTTAACCTTCGTAGTAAGGCCCATCATGAAACCTTTTTCATCGACATTATAGATATTTTCTGGTAAAATACTATGAGCTGTAATCGTAGACCGTAGCTAATCCTAAGTATTAACTTTAAAGTTCACATATAGGGGTATTTGATATGTTATTACTTGACATACCTTGGTAAAGAAGTCACGTAATACCAGCGGATTGCTGGCATACGAACGCTGCTTGTCAAGCCTCGTAGCAAATTTGGCCGCCAAAGAAGGATGCCGGTCAAGAAACCCAGTTATCCAGTTCTTTCCCAGCCCCATTTTCCCCTTCCCATGGCTTCTCATAAACCCAGCAGCGATCTGCTTTACATACTCAATTTTTGGTGGCCATCCGTAGTCATCCACTCTCCCAATCCAGGCTACAATTGCCTTTTCTTCTGCATTTGTCAAGTGCTACTGGTCCTCATGGCTTAGGACTCGATTTGCAGTGCCCCGCTTCCGATCTCTCAAGGTTTCATACCGCAAGCCGTATCTCTCTGCAGCGGCCCTAATACTTCCAATTTTCCCCATTCGCAAGTCTTCTAATGCCAAATCAAAAAGGATTTCCCTTGAAGAATCAACTCGCTGGCGTACTCGACCCATTTTGAAAATCTTGTATAGTTTGGGATAATGGTTGTTATGGACGGATACTCTAAAGTGAGGTAATACCACGTATTCTGAGTGGGCGGTTACCCGGCGATGGGCGGTTTCACTGTGAAATACGTTAGCCAACACGGTAGGATTCCGGGCTAACTAGGCCGAGGATATTCGAGTCAACGGAATATAGGTCAGGAAGGCTGAAGAAGAATTGTTTGATAAAGTAATAGAAGAATATCGTAATAACCTATAATATTGTTAAGGTCTCTTCTTCGTTGCTTGATGTTTCTCTCAACCATCGGGGAGAGCCCTACTATTTATACTAATGTTCACGCTACTTTGACTTCTCTAGTAAAGAAGTATCTTTCTAAGAATTCAGTTCGTCAGAACAAAGTGCGAACACTGTTTGACCCTGAATCTTGCCCAGCTTGACTCTGAGAATCTCCCAACTGCTATTTCTTCTGAGGGTGTCCCCACTCCACCAGTAGCCAGTCTTCGATCTCTTCGTCCTGATAGACTATAATGGAATATGCAGTCTAAATGCCTACATACCAATAGTATCATGAGTATGGAGTGATCAAGTCCGATACTCATCTATCCATGCATAATGCGTATGCATTAGTAAGAGTAGAGAACTGGTTCTCTAATCATTGTTCCAATCAGTTAGCCATATCTTGAAACGTGAACTCTTTGAGGTTCCTGAGTAGTTTCCCAGATGCCTCCGGGAAGTCCCTACTCAGGAAGCTTGGGTTCGGATATATGCTCTCCCCTATGGTGGCATATACCTCGCACATAGTTATGCAAGCTATTCCCGGTAGGGTAATTTTAGCTCCCACCAAACGGGTTTGACCTCAAACTCCTTATAGTACATGTATAGCGATAAACATAAACTCCTTTTAGTACTCTACTAGGTAGGGTTAAAAACCTTCCGCGTTTACTTGGCCACGGCAGGAAAACCTTTCCTAGTAATACTACTTAGCCCAATTTTGGCATATCTGGATTCTCTCTATGAAATTCCTCGACCAATTCTTTAGCATGTTCGAAATGCTCCGGTGGTTCCCAGGTGTTCTCATCTTCCGAACACCCTTTCCATTTTACAAAGTAACGCAGTTCTTCAAAAGATCTGGTACTTCCACGGACTCTTCGTTCATTAGAGATTATTTCACTCTTTACTATTTTTTCCACTTCCCACTCAAGATCTCCATCTATCTCTTCTGGGGTCATCGGTGGTTGTTCTCGGCCAGGTCGAGTAGAAGTTCGGTAGGGCTCGAGGAGCGACACATGGAATACCGGATGTATTTTCCATCGATCCGATATTTCTAACTTGTAGGCGAGTTCACCTCTTTGTTCTAGGATTTTGAAGGGACCGTAAAGTTTTGGAGCTAACTTCTTAGAGGGGC
>Ga0307517_10004799_pt1 | contig 20617 bp, 19 predicted proteins | sample 23_EM_MG_FD_194515 | JGI IMG/M metagenome (GOLD analysis project Ga0307517, IMG submission 194515) | Populus trichocarpa ectomycorrhiza microbial communities from riparian zone in the Pacific Northwest, United States - 23_EM | ecosystem: Host-associated > Plants > Roots > Unclassified | place...
AATAATTAACCACAAAAAAAAAATAACATCATACCCAAGAGAGGGGATGAAAGAAAAGTTCGTTATAGACTATGTTACTTAGCAATGGACACAAGCCTTTGATCATAAAGAGCTCGTCGAGATAGTTTTAATATCATTGCAAAAAGACTCTATAATAACATTGAAAGAAGTTACACGCGTCGTCTAAACAACAATCAAGAAAATAAACCAAACAAGCTATTATGAAGTTAACATTTTATATTTATATTTAATCAATTAATTTAATCTATTTTTACAGAAATACTTTTAGAAAAAGCTAAATTATAACCAAAAAAAAAACATGAGATAATTTGGATCATTTTCAAGATTAGTGAAAAATTCTATAGAAAAAAATAAAATAAAAATTAAAGTTCAATCTTCAATCAAATAAATATCAAGAGATGAAACCAAAAAACATATGAGCTTAAAAAAGAAAAGGAAAAAAAAACCAGGCGAATCGTCTAAACATGGGTTAATAATTCAAACTCGCAATTTATGAAACTATGATCTGGGTTCAATTAAGAATTTTAATTTCTAACAAATTGAATGTTAAAATATGAAATTGAAAATAAAACATTAATTTTAAAAAAATTCTAAGCAAAAAATAAAATAATCAAAAGAATGAAAATCAAATTTAATATAAAAAAATAAAAGGGGATGAAATCACCATAAAAATTCAGTTTTAAAATCATTCTATGTAAAAAATTAATAATTAAAATAATATAAGTATCAAATTTAATCATTGGAAAAAATAGAAATATGATAAAATTGAAAATAAATTCCAATCACATAATTCAATTAAAATAAAAAAATAATTTAAAAAACAAGTATGAAGGAAAAATTAATTAATTGGAAGACAAACTCAAAAATAAGTGGAGAGAGGAAGAATATGGTAGGAAATGTGTTTGGGAATCTGTTTTGGAGAAAGCAATGGCTTTGGCTTTTAACCGGTCACCGTAGAAATGCCTTATAACAGAGACCACCATTTTTATTTTTATTTTGTTGGTTAAGAATCCATTGATTGGATTCTTGAACAGAATCGAAAGTGATGTTCGGTTATGGAAAAAGAAAGAAGAAAACAAAATCCTATGTTCCAACACAAATATCGAAATGATAGTCAAAGGAAAATCCTGATTTTCTAATTTTTTTTATAAAAAAAATGGTGTATTTTTGGAAGGCTATACAAAGATTCGCAACCACGGACTTTCAGGTAATTTCACCAACTTTATCTTTAAAAATCAAAATCCAACACGACGGAATCTCAGAAGACCAAAACCTCTCTGCTTGACACCTCACCCTGCTGCAATCTCCCAAAACCCTAAGCAAAAATGCTCCTCCAACCTTCCCTTCACCACCACAAGGTCTCCCTCTCATCCACAATCTCCTACTCTCACCCTCTTCCATGGAAAAATCCCAACTTTACCCTGCACCAGACAGTAAACTACAAGAAACTCCCAGTGATCACCTGCTCGATATCACAAATCCACAACTATGGAACAGTGGACTATGAGAGAAGACCAATGATGAAATGGAATGCTATATACAGGAGGATTTCATTGATGGAGAATCCTGAATTGGGTTCTGGTAGTGTGTTGAATCAGTGGGAAAATGATGGAAAAAGGCTTACAAAATGGGAACTTTGTAGGGTTGTTAAGGAGTTGAGGAAGTATAAGAGGTACCAACAAGCTCTTGAGGTAATAAAAACATGGCTCGTTTGAGTGTATTTTTTGAGCTTAAGTTTGTTGCTTTTGTAGATGGGTTTAAAAATTATGAGTTCTTAAACTTTCGAGCTAGCTCCTTTTAGTATTGTTTGAATTTGGTTTCTTTTTTAATTTATTTTGTTAAATGAGTAGTTCATGTACCAGTGTTGATTGGGTTGGCATTCAGTTTCTATTTTGAGTTTGTTATAGTTCATGGATGTTCGGTTTTTTTTAGATGATTGAGTTCTTAGGTTGTTGCTCGAATCTTTTGAATCTGGTATGTTTGGTATTGCTTATGCTGAAAAAATCAAATTCAACGGTTTGCCATTTTACAATTTTGCTTGTAAGTGAGATGGATTTTAGATTTCATTGATTCTTAAGATTATAGTTGAATCAATTTGGGTTTTTTTTTCTTATATAGAGAATGTAGACTAGAGTGTATCGATATTTACTCTTTAAACCTACAGGTCTATGATTGGATGAACAATAGACAAGAGAGGTTTGGATTATCACCTAGTGATGCTGCGATTCAATTAGACCTTATTGCCAAAGTGCGGGGAGTTTCTAGCGCTGAAGATTTTTTCCTAAGGCTTCCCAACACTTTCAAGGATAGGAGGATATATGGAGCTTTGCTGAATGCCTATGTGCGAAACAGAATGAGAGAAAAAGCAGAATCTTTGATTGATGAAATGAGAGGTAAAGATTATGTCACGCATGCACTTCCCTATAATGTGATGATGACTCTCTACATGAACATCAACGAGTACGATAAAGTTGACTTGATAATTTCAGAAATGAATGAGAAAAACATCAAGCTTGACATATATTCATATAATATCTGGTTATCATCTTGTGGATTACAAGGATCAGCTGATAAGATGGAACAGGTATTTGAGCAAATGAAATCGGATGGATCCATCAATCCCAACTGGACAACTTTTAGCACGATGGCTACCATGTACATTAAGATGGGAAAGTTTGAAAAAGCTGAAGACTGCTTGAGGAGGGTTGAGAGTAGAATCACAGGTCGGGATCGGATACCTTATCACTATCTCCTTTCTCTATATGGTAATGTCGGTAACAAAGAAGAGGTTTATCGTGTATGGAATATTTACAAATCTATTTTTCCCAGTATTCCAAATTTGGGTTACCATGCTATGATCTCATCTCTGGTTCGGATGGATGACATTGAAGGGGCAGAAAAGATTTATGAGGAATGGCTATCCATTAAGACATCTTATGACCCAAGAATAGCAAATCTTTTTATGGCTGCTTTTGTTTATCAGGGAAATTTGGATAAAGCTGAGAGTTTTTTTGACCATATGCTTGAAGAAGGAGGAAAGCCAAATTCACATTCATGGGAAATTCTTGCTCAAGGGCATATTTCAGAAAGGAGAACGTCTGAGGCTTTGTCTTGCTTGAAAGAAGCTTTTGCTACTCCAGGATCAAAGAGTTGGAAGCCAAACCCTGCAAATGTATCTTCCTTCTTTAAGCTCTGTGAGGAAGAAGTTGACATGGCAAGCAAGGAAGCTTTAGCGAGTTTTTTGAGGCAGTCAGGACATCTAAAAGATAAAGCATATGCATTACTCCTAGGCATGCCTGTTACTGGTGATGAGCTATCAACAAAGGAAGAGAGAACTGAAGACCAGATTGACAATGAGGAAAATGATGGTGACAATGGGTCTGAAATGCTTGTCAGCCAATTGCAGGGTAGTCTGTGACAACTCCATTGGGGTGCTTCTATATGCAGGAAGTTTATTTTTGACCTTGAGTTGTGGAGCAGGTTTTATCAGAACTTCGGTCACAAGATGCTTTTCTTCGTGGCAATCATCTCCTGCCAAGTTTGTGAGTCCTGCCAGATGCAAATGGTGGCCGGGATTTTGAAATTTGAAAGTTCTGGTGTGGCATGATATTTATTCATACAGATGTTTGTCCTTAAAGACATGCTCAGCAAAGGAATGAATGCCCTTGACTCTTCCTAATTAATGACTGTAACCCATCTCCCGTTCTGCTGTTTTAAATTTTTTGTTGCAGTTTGTTTCGTCAAGGCACAAAAGCAATTTAATTTACGTAGTCAAGCGACTCAAGTCGTCCTGTATAACAGCAAACTGAATGTCAATTCAGTCCCTATGCTTTCGATTCGAGCACAATTCCATCCCTAAATTATTAAGAGTCAATCCCACAACAGGGAGGGTCAGTCTCTGAGGTCCATCCCAAAAGATCAACACACTGCTGCCCAACACACCCAAAATAGAGAATAAGCCTTAAGCCGCTCCTGATTTGGTGGTTTGGTAGATAAGCAATGCAATTAATTACCTATTTTCCTGTTTAATTAAGATTTTAGCAAATTGTATCAATTTAAAAAATGCTTAATCAATTTTGTTACCAGAAATCAAACCCGAAAAGTAGAGTTTTCATGAAACTCCTGGCTAGAATCATCAGGCTATGAAACACAAATGAATATTTTCAAGAGCTATCATTTGTCAATAATATATATATTAAAATGCCATACCATTAAAATTATGGATATTTTTTTATAAATCTAGAAAAGAATTTATAAAAAAAATTATAATCTCTGAAAATATTTGAGAAATTTAAGTAGCTTGAAAAACTATCAACAATTAAAATTTTAAAAAAAATCACACAATAGAGAATTCTTTAACCGTTGATTTTCACGGAATAGATAAAAACAAGGTTTTTTTTCACGGAATATTTTTGTAATAATTTTGAATAAATTTATGTTATTTTAAAATAGAAAATGCAAGGGATGTGTTTTTTTTTATCGTTATTATCTATATCTCAAGAAAATAACTAAAAACTATATAAAATATTAAAATTAGAAGAAAAAAACTGATAATTATTTGGAAGTCGTGGTAGATTTATTATCAATTGGCTATGGCCATGCGCATTGGCGCTTGCCCTACAAAGGAAGGCTGAGCCTAAACCAATTTCCAAAATTAGAATCCAAACAACTCAAAATAAACAGATCACCTCCACCGAAAAAAAGGAAGAAAGAATCCCGGAATCGGATTCTTTTCAAAAACAAAAAAAAAGTCGCTATTATCTCTCCGATAAAACTTTAAAAGCTGGCCACTAATAGTAAACACCACCTCTTGTCCCCGCACCTCCCTCCTCAGTCAAACCGAAGACCACAATCCACTAAAAAAACACCACTAAAAAGTGACTGCTGCTCGTTAATAATGCCAGCGCAAATAACCTCCCAAGTCATTGAACCACCCACCACCGTAGACGGTGGGTTACCACTTACCACTATTCCCCAAATGGATGATGATGATGATGATTATCTTAATCATCTATGATCATCACAGCCACCATCATGGCCAAAAAGTCAGAAAGTGGACCTCTCTTTTGTCCCTAGACTAAGGGTGCGCACGTTAGCCCTTCCCTCCCCGCCCACTCACTCACCCAAGCGGTGGCCTCATCCGCACACCCCTCCCTCCCCCCACCCTCCCTCCCTTATTCAATATGCCAACAAACCCCAATTTCCCCCTTCCACCACCACATCCACAACAACAACCACAACCGCTTTTCTTTTTCTCTCTTATCCTCCCTCCCTCTTCAACCTCAAGTATCCCCCTTAACGTTCGCCACCTCTCTTTTCTTTCTTATCGGTCGCTACCACCACCAGAACCACCACACGCAGTTTTCTCTCTAATCTGCCACCTCCACGACAAACACAACAAACCCACTATTCCATTTTCTCTCTAATCTTCCCCACTCTTCGCCCTCAAAATCCTTCCTTTGCTAACGTGCGCCGATTTTAACCACGAAAGCCCTTAATCCACACCCGCACCCATGTCCGCGCCAATCAAAACCGGATCGCCATCATCACCACAAGATCTGACCCCCCTCCAAACAACCGCTCAACAAACTCTCCCTGCACCGCCAACGCATCCATCCACCAACCCACGGCGTCTGCCTCCACCATGTTGGACCCCAGATGAAACCGTGGCCTTAATCGACGCTTACCGTGACAAATGGTACACGCTCCGCCGCGGTAATCTCAAAGCGAACCACTGGCAAGAAGTAGCTGATGCTGTAGCTCGCCGTTGTCCAGATGCTTCGCCACCAAAAACAGCTGTGCAGTGCCGCCACAAGATGGAAAAGCTCCGGAAACGGTACCGGACCGAGATCCAAAGGGCTCGATCTATGCCGGTCTCGAGGTTTACGTCATCTTGGGTCCATTTTAAGAGAATGGATGCGATGGAAAAGGGGCCTCAAGCTAAGGCTGATTATAATTCAGAGAGCGAAGGCGATGATAATGACGATGATAACGAGGATGATGGTGATATTCGTGGATCTTATTTAGAGAATTGTAGGAATGCTAAAAATTTTATGAATACGCGAAGTATTCAAAAGCTTTATGGAAATGGGATTGGGAATCCGGGGAATGGTGGCGATAATAATGGCTTGAGTGGCGGAAATTCTAGTTTGGGTTCGGGTAATGCTGGTGGATTTCGAATTAGAATACCGACAGGAGTTAGCGTAGCGCAGCCGGGACCTAAATTTTATGCCAAAACAGAGCAGAAGCATGGTGGGAGTCCTAATATGGGTGTTAATGCGAGCCCAGACCCCTACCCGAAGCCTAAATATGGAGGTGGGGTGGGGACTAGTAGTAGGGTTATGAGGGGGAGTGAGGAAATGGGGAGGAAAAGGGAAAGGGAGCCGATGGAGGAGTTGGTTGCAGCGGTAAAGGTATTGGGAGATGGGTTTGTTAGAATGGAGCAAATGAAGATGGAAATGGCTAGAGAGATGGAGACAATGAGGATGGAAATGGAGATGAAGCGAACGGAGATGATTCTGGATTCGCAACAGAGGATTGTTGAAGCTTTTGCTAAAGCTTTATCAGAGAAGAAGAAGAGGCCTAAGAGAATGCCCTCACCTGAGTCATAGGCGGGTGAATGCGACTGTCTTTTGTTTTTGTTGTTAGTGTTTGACTATTGTTTGTGGTAGGGATGGAGTGGTGCGGTCAGATTTCATTCATCTTTGGATGAATAGATGGAGATGAGCAAGTCAAGGGTTGAATCTTCATGTTTAGATCAGTGTTAATCCACTCGTTTTGTGATTGTTTATTTAGCAACTTGGGAAGATGTGGAACTTTGTTAGTCTTTTCAACTTAACTTTTGGATCAATGTAGCCTTAAATTTGTGAGATTAGATGCGTGTGTACAAGATGCTCGATATGGTTTTTGTGTTTGTAGTGTTTTTATTGAATGGATATTCGAAAGTGGTGGAAGAACCAAATGATTTGCTAGGTAGGGAATCAAAACATTGGGCATTCCCTTAGCATCAAGTGACTGTGAGATGGTTACTCTTTTTTTGTATGATTAGTTTTAGATTTTTTGCTACACTTTTCCTTTCAAGCACTTCTGAAGTTGTGCACTTTTACTTGGTGGATAGAACTCGGAAGTTAGATGTGCAAAAGGGATCGTATCTTGAAGTTGCAGAGGTTTCCCCTGACTTGTTTACACGGTTCAATAGGGATTTTTGCTTTTTCTTTGAAACTGAGGTTTCAGTTTTTCAGATGAATATGTTGCTTGTACATTTGAAGGAATGCAACTTGCTTGTATGGCATCTTACTCATAAAAAGGTTATGCTCCCAGTGTTACTGTCAGCTCAAAAACCGAGTCAGGTGGGATTTTGAGCACCCGTACATCTCTTGTCAAAACTGATCCTTCTAAGTTCTAAAAGCCAAATATCTCAGCATGTCGTTAGTTGTCATAAATATAGAGAAAAATAAAAGAATGGATCATTCTTGGGAATTGAACCCGACGTGAATCGAACACGCAACCTTCTGATCTGGAGTCAGACGCGCTACCATTGCGCCACGGATCCTTACTGTCAATATATGTTGTAAATATTTATTTAGTCATTGTTAATAAGACCATGAACTTGGCTTGCCCGACATCAAACCACACTCGACGTGTGAACTTTGAATGCTGTATCAGAACCTTGAGTTTAGGATTCTGGCAGTGATATATCAATAGGATAGAGGCTAAGTTCGAATTGGAACATGACTCTCGCCTGATGGTAACGAGAAGGAAGGGTGTGTGCACATACAAAACAGCGTTGCTCGAAATGAAACCATGTGAAGCTGTCTTAAAGATACAGAACAAGCGGCCAACAACACAGGCATTTAAACAAGCTGAAGTAAACCACCAACAACCCTCATGGGACGAGTAAAACATTCTCCATCTATCTCTGGATGAAGTTTCAAGATGGGGATAACATAAAAACTGTTTTGCAGCACGGTTGAATATAGATTTCTTCCTTCATTTCTCGTATTTCTCTCTCTTTTTTTATTTCTTTTTTTAATCTACAAAATAGATCCACTACAAGGAGGAGCTACCAAAAATTGGGGTCCAAATCATCCCTTTAGTCCAATTGTGAATCTAAAATACACCTAAGAAGTAAGTGCACGACAATAAACACCTAAAAACTAAGACCCGCTTGAGCTGGTGCCTCTGTTCGTATTAAAGTTTTAAGTTTCCGACACTTCTCTTGATTCTTCGGACATGTAATGGGACAGGATTTTCCAAGACAGCAACATTAATATTACTCCACACTTCTGGCTTGGCTGGGAGCTGTGCAATTCTCTCTATGATCTCCATATCTTCAGTAAGAACGAAACCAAACACTGTATATGCCTTATTCCACTCATTGTGGTTAGCTAAACTGATGAAGAATTCTGGACCAGAATCAACCCATGCAACCGAACCTCTTCTAATGGTAGGGAAAGCCTCTGTTGGAATATCCTTAAATACTGTCCCATAGGATCCAAGAGTCCCTTGAATTAGTGCAAATGGAGGGCCGTATGGAGCCTGCACAGCTCAAGTGAGGAGATTTATAGTTAGAAAACTCAAAATACGGAAAAACACATTACCTTGCATGTTATGTTATATGAGGTTTAGTTAGAATACTGTGTGAGAAGAGCACTCCAACGCAATTTGTTTCAAGATCACTCCTGTTCTAAGTAATTCTTTCGGAAATTATGGAAATCCCAAGCCAAACATGGAACTTTATCAATTGGCAGGCAGCCAGGCTCTTCAATGGGCCTACTTAAAACTTGGTATTTAGATCTTACATGTTCAATATGATTTCCTTCTGGATCCCAAGACTTTCCCCTGCTTTCTGCACGGTAAAAGTGGCAGCCCACACAATGGCGTGATGCCAACAACTCAAGAATATACGAAATAGAATGTGGGGCACAATCAGGTAATAGCTGCACATAGCATCACAATAAAGCTGGGTTAGAGCTAATACTAGAGTAAAAAAACAACATTTAGTAGGCTGCAACGTGCAAACATCAAATGATAGTTGACTTGATGATTTCCAGTATACTCAACTAGTTACTTAGATGGCAATAAGAACCCAAAGAAAACATGCAGAACAATAGGTGATTTTTTTGTTCTTTTTACTGTATCTCTCCTGCTTCCAGGAGTGTAGACGAGCCTACTGCCACACAAGTTTGAGATAGGCATGCCTGGTGCATTTTATGTTAGGTCATATATCATCACCATGCACTCTAATTGAACATCAACAGCAAAAGACAGCAAGCACCACACAGGTGACCATAAGTGTGTTACTGCAATCAGCTGCCCTAACACTGAGGGTCTTCACTATGTTAATGCTTTAGAGGGCAGTTATCAGCTGGAGTTTATGAGATGATGAGACAGTATAACTGTTGTGCATTTTTTACAGAACTAACTTCAATTTCCTATGTTGGATATGCTGCCATTCATTCTAACTTGTAACAATAACGGAGAACGTTTATAAACCATTGCAACAAATCTTGCAAGGGGTTGATCACCTAATTTAGCAGACAACATAAAAGCATATCGTTTTAGGAACATGCAGGTTGGAATCATAAGCATATGTTATAAAGTATGAAGAGTGTTGTGTTTGAAACTCATACCAGCGACTACCATATAAGAAAGGTCAGGCATACAGGAATGTCGATGAACACTTACTTTTACATGAAATGTCCCGTATCGCGTTTCAAATCCAACAATGCCCTGCTAAGGAAAAGGAAAAATGAAAGATGATCAACAAATCAGCAACTGAGAACTCAAGGTAGATATGCTAATGCTCACAGCTGTGGAAACTAGAAACATGAATTAACAGATATGTTTCAGAATTTCACCCATGTGTTGATGATGAAGAAATGGAGGTCCTTCATGTGACCAACTAATAGTTATATTGGTGGATTATTATCCAAGGAAAAATCAAATAAGGCCCAAAGAATTTTCTTCAGGAAACCAACATGGATGATAATTCGATCCTCCTACACTTTTAGAAATAAAACAAAAGGAGTTGCCATTCAAATCCAGCTACTATCATATCTGAGAATATTGATCGTCAATGTTTTCCACTTTATTTTTAATACACGATGTGTACTTAGCTGTTGCCTTTGGATAACTGTGAAAATGCACACGCATCGATGTTAGGTGCTACTGTACTCAACGAGAAGCTAGGAGAACATTGCAACATCCATAAGACCTTCACTAAGTAATGTACCTCTCCTCTCCCAAAAACAACTCCAGAAGTCCACACAACATGATCTCCTGAGTCTCGCTTTTCAGGCTCCAAGGTATCCTTCTGTTTCTTCAGCCAACACTAAAGCAGAAAAGGAAAAAATGTCTCAGAATCATGCACATGCACACGACTGTAAACACAAATTATACCAAAAAAAACATTTTTAACCCATTCTCAATCAGACCAAGTCACTTTCTGCATGGCTTTTCTGTTCATTTAAAATTCTGCGTAGCACACAAGAGGCGATGTCTGCTAGTGTTTAAAATTTACTTTGATGGCAAAATATCATAAAATTGCAGAAATGAATCATCATTTCATTCTAATTACAAAAAAAAGAGAGAAATCAACAACAAATTCATTAAAAATACTATAACTTGAAACTCAAAATGAAATTGGAAAGGACCATACCTCACCAAATTGATCACCACAAGCCAGTTTATCTCCACAAAACACCCAAGAATCACACAAACAAGGCCCGCTATCATCACTGCACATTCCTTTACAAGCCAAGCAACAATCTTTAGAAGAATTGACTTTATATTCAGAACCCCATTTAACAGCATCTCCCCATAGCTCCAAATGTTCAATCCCTCTACAACAATCTCCATTTCTATCTTCACGCTTCAAATCATCGCTAACTCTTGAGTCCAAAAACTCTGTACTACTAATAGGTGGTCTAAACAGTGCTGAGAAACATAGGTAGACCATGCAACAGGAGATTGTACCCATCGAGAAAAGAACCAGAAATCCATAACGACGATTTCTAGATAGGTTTGCTTGCGACCCATTTAAAATTTTAAAGAGACCCGGATGGGTTTTTGGTTAAATTTGATTCTTGATTAGTTTCTTGATTTATTGGAATTTGGTGAGAATGGAAACAGGGGACTCTGTTTTTTCTGGTTGTCGTGAGATTGTCAGGGAAGTTTGGAGCAGAAATCTAACGATACGCTTGCTTGTTGTGGACACGTTTACCCTTAAGGAAGGAAGAAAGAGAATTTTCTATTAAAAATGTTCATGGCATGAAAATCTCTGGTATTTTTTTCTTATTAACACGTATTTAAAAAGGTTTTTGAAATAGAAGAACATTTGGCAAAATAGTGAGTATTTTTGTTTATTAGTACTGTTTTAAAGAAAAATTAGTAAAATATCACAATTAAAAAAAATTTAAAAATGATTAAATAATATAGTTTGGTACACATCATTATGAGAAAATAATATGCGACATTTAAAATTGTAGTATGCGAGAAACATAACATTTTAAAGAAATTGTTAAATAGGTTGCATGATAACATTTTAAAGAAATTGTTAAATGGGTTGCATGAATTACAATGAGAAAAGAGGAAAGAGAAAAAAAACTTAAAGGTATATTGAAGCCTGATTACAACATCACTAGTATCATAAAAAAATCTCGAGACGAATCTAACAAAACCAAGAAAAGTTATTAGTGGTGTCTGGAGCGAACCACATTCTTCATCCAAAGACAAGTAAGCAATTACAATGAAAAGAAAGGAGAGAAGAATAAAAGAAAAAAGATTAGACCTCAAAGACAAATCAAATATATGATTATGACATCACTGGTAAAATTAAAATAATCTTAACAAGATGAATCCATTAACACCAATTAAGGTAACCAACGGTGACTGCAATGGGTCACACTCTACGTCCAAAGGCAAGTGAATCATCTGTCACGTCTAACTCACTTCGATCATCGTTGGTGATCTTTCTTGGTATCATTAAATTTGTCTCTGTCAAGATCTTTTCTCTGATACCGATGATGTCATAATTGAAACTTTGACGTGTCTTTGTAGTCTCTTTCTTTCTTTATTTATTTTTTTTTTCTCTCATATCTCCTCATTGTAATTGTTTACTTGCCCTTTAACAGAAAGTGTGGCCCACTCTGATAACTATTAATGACATTTCTTAGTGTCGTTGAATTTATCTCATCGATGATCTTTCTGATAGTACAACTGATGTCGTAATTAGAGCTTCGATGTGCTTTCAATATCTTTTTTTTTTGTACTATCCTCTATGCAATCCATTTAACAATTTTTTTTGAAATGTCGCATTCCTCACTAGTGGTGACTTTAAATGTCGTGTTTTCCAATCGCATTTACCACACTGTTATTTTGCAATTTGTTTTTTAAAAAAGTGTCAATTTTAAAAAATCAAAATAGCATAGTCTGGTATTTGTTACTGCTAGAAATAAGAACTTTGTAGCAGTTGGTTCAAAAGAAATTATTAAAACAAGGTGACACAAATTTCTAGGAAAAGAGCAGAGAAAAGAAAACAAGATGACACAATTATTAGTGTAGGTGCGCACTATCACTGGATTTTAATATTTATTTGGGCTGAAACGAGATGCATTATTTATTCAATATCACGTAGAAGCTAAGATAGTTCGTGCTTTTAGAAACCACTTAATTGTTCACAAACTATCTTGCAATCTTAAGGGACAAATAAATAGCTAAGATAATTTACTCCGTTGACTAATTGAATTCGAAACTTAGCAATCACTTGAGAAACTTATTCTTCATAGATGTAGAGAATACGTCCAAAAATATTTTAATCTTGGATGAAGTTTAAATTAACATTAAAATACCTTTTCAGCGTATAGATGGAAGGAAAAAAAAAACGTTAAAGTGAACTCTCACGTGATGCTTTGCACTCTCTATTGAGCTAGATCACCCATTTAATTTTAATCGTGAATCATTCACAAACAAAGAATCGTTATTTGTGGTGAAGCAAATCATAGGCCGAGGCTTGGAAAAGTGGACGGCAGCTGGAAGGTTGGCATACTTTTTATCTGTTTTTGGTGCTTTTTTCTCTGGCGTGAAACGATGAGGAAATAAATTCGAGTAAAAGCCAGCATGAAATCTGTAATGAGCTGGTATGCCAGCTTCCGATCCAAGTTGAAACGTTTCAACAAGACGATCAATTCTCCCTCGGACACTGTTTGAGCAAGCGGGAGCACAGCGAGACTAGAGCCACAAAACATGTTTTGAAGCATGGGTTTGTTAACTTGGTTTCCCTTTTTGAGATCAACATCAGCAGTCACTAGATGCAAACTACCATTATAAAGCCGATGATATAAAAAAAGTTCGAGAGGTTGCTACAATACATTCCTCAGGAATCTTACAAATAAAAGCAAAACAAGTGTCAACCAATGCATGAAATGAGGTAATGCCAGACAGCTTGTTTATCCAAGACAAAATCAGAATGGAATCAAACCGATTTACAGGGGAACCATAAAAACTCAGACGATGAGCAAAGAACTTACATTTGATTCATAACGAAGACGAAAACTTGATTTCTGTTGGCACAAGAGAAGAGTAGCTCAAAATTGCTTCAAATGAAAATAGCACAACCCAGAGAGACTCCAATTATAAAGGCAAACCCCGACACCAGTTCTACAAAACAAGCAAATAACCTACCATCCAAGTTCGTTGTTAGTTGAAAAGAAAAATACCCGACCCCTCAAAAGGGCCACACATGACGTACATGAAAAATTAAAATCATCCTCATGGACAGCCTCCTCACCACCGAATCTTATTTCCTTTTGGAATCTATACTATCCTGATGAGAGATCTTTCACTCTGCATGTACATATGTAACACTTATCTTCGAGCCAATATCACAACAAGGAATTGACACTGAAGACCTCAGAAGGGCTGCGACAGGCATCCTCAAGAAAAGTAAACAAGTAAATCTGGTTTTTCATGCTGAATGAGTAGGCTTCTTTTATTTCGGTTATTCACCTGCTTTACAAAACAGCAAAATGCAATCTCAAGGGTGATGAAAACTCAAGCCTGTCCAAAAGACCTTATCTATTCAGCAAGATGAATTCCACTATAACCTACCGAAACAGCTACCCCTCTCATTTCAACTACCAAAGCATTACCCAACATAGTAAACTGAACATTGATTAAATTCAAAGGAAACTCCAACCAAGTATTGTTGAGCTGTACTGGTTTCTGAGAAAAGAAATCCGCTTGCAAGGACCTAAACCACAACTATCCCACAAAAGCACCAAGCACTTGTGAATCAAATTTCCTTTCTTTCACCACCAAATCAGGCAGTTGGTGTCAAACCTATATTAACTTTAATAAACCAGAAGAGCCCAGCAACAGGTGGTTTTTTATCAAGCAAAGACAGTGAAAATAAAATAGCAAATGTCCGTCAGTTGCAGCATTATGATTTTACTGCTGGTGACAGAAAAAGCTTCTATCATTAACAAACCATCTTGTTTGCCAAACATACTCCATGTATAACATATTCCAACTCTTGACAAAGCAAAACTAAATGCAAGAAACACAAAACCCAGTTTTTACACAACACGTCAAACAAAGATGTTTCACAAAGTCCACACACTCTTGATAATATGTTCAGCTTTCCATTGCATCTTAGAAACACTTCCAAAGTAAAAACATATCATATAGGGGTGCCGGCCATCAGGACAATGGGGACATTAGTCCTTTTTGTAAATCAGCGTGCAATGAAACGACCCTGATGCAAACCATGTACATTTGGCAATGACCGCAGCCACCAGTAATAGAGCTAGACCATTAGTTAGAGATCCATAAATAGCTTGAGGCACCACAGTTCCAAAAACGTTTGCTTTGTGATTATGCTAGTTTAATGTATTGCATTAGTTTCATTTAGATGCTGCTTATGCCCATTAAGCGAAACATATGGCTGTGGCATGGTACAAACACAACTAAATGCCTTCCAAGTCTTATTTCAAAGCTTTTCCAATGAATTTAACGTAGGAAAAGGACCAAATTCCTTACCATTCCCGAGTAAGTCATCAATCTCTTAGGCTGTCCGCTAAAGTAGAAGATGCAGCAAAAACTCCCAATATCCATGAGATGGAGAACTTAAAGAGAATAAAAGGTCAAATTCATACATATCATACCAAAGCATTCTTATTTCCATTCCTAAACAGGTGAAGTTTCCTTACAGCGTGGACTTGAGACTTGATAAATATCCAGTCTGCAGATCTAAAAAAAACTTGAACAAAAGCAGACCTTTTCATTCTACAGAACTTTAAGCTCATCCTTTTCCACCACTATAGAGGCCTATTACACTTGACAACATCCTCCAAAACTGTAAGCATGTAAGCACTATAGCAGCCTCTTTGTCATCTCAAATCTGTTCCATAAAGAAATAACTCGTGACCATAGGCTACTTTTTTGACCAACTATGTCTCTTAGCAATCAATAACAAGCCAATATCTTCAGAAACCATTATCTCCAGGAAAAACACGAAGACACAGTGGTTATATAATTCCCTGGGCGATTCATAAAATGAAATGACATAAAAGAAGCAGTTCTACTCACACTAATAGTATGATCCTGAGCTACCAGTACCCATGTAGCTGCTGCTGCTGCCCATGCCTCCACGACTCGAGTACATTGACGAGTAAGAGCTACCACCAACCTGCCATTGAAATGCAGAAAAAAAGTGTTTGATACATAAAATACAATTGTCAGCATTCTTTATGTTGAGAAAGGGTTAAGGGCATACATCACCACTGCGAGACATGTAATCACCGCCATAGCTTGATGAGTACATTCCACCATCATTGCCTCCATAAGAACCTGATAATAATTTCATAATGGAGTATAATCATTATGTATAATACTACAACTTCAATGATAACATGCTATTCATATTAATTTATTAGCAACTAAAAACACACCTCCATAACCCATACCCTGACGGCTACTATACATCCCATGTGAATCCTGACTGGAAATAGAACTTCTGCTGCCCCCATATCCAGCAGCAGATCTCCCAAGTCTACCAATCACAATAGGAAAGGAAGAGTTACCACAATAATGCAGGAATATTTCATTGCAACAATGAAAAAAAGGAATATAACAAACCTATCACCATATGCATCCCCATATTGAGAAGCACTAGAACCAAGTTCATAGTCCAAACGAGGCCTCGAATGGCGCACACCAGCATCAGCATAACGAGGAGGAATATCATCCTTGAATTGTATAACACATCAATACCACTTTCGTTATAACTTAGATTTGATGATAAATGGGATATAGGATAGAAATGTTGCATCGTCATCATCAAGCATAAAGTCAACATCAAAACTTACCATAGCTGGATATGGACGTTTTGAACCAGCAACAGAATCATAATCACGGCCATGCCCTTCACGGTAATTTGGAGGAGGCCTCTCGTACCTTTGACTATAGCCATCATCGGCATAAGCTCTCCTTGCAGACATGCGAGAAGTACTTCTGGGAAGATCAGCGTAGCTGGTACCACGAGAAGAATATTCATCTCTATAAGATGGGCGTCTCTCAGGGATAGACCTAGGATCATAATCTACAGCAGGTCTGCTCCTTGAAGGAGGAGGCTCATCACGCCGACCATATTCCCTCTTCAAGCTCTTCGCGTAAGATGGAGCTTTCAAAAGAGCAAAACAAGAGGTAACACTTAAGCATTAATACATCCAGTAAGAGAAACCAGCCAGTGTAATAGTAAAATTGAAGCATACGAGGTGGTCTTCTCTCAAAGGACCTAGAAGGCGGAGCCAAAGGTCTGCTTCTTGCTGGCATGGACATCACGGGAGGACGTCTCTCTCTCAATCCTGTAGAACTCTTTAGACTGAAAGGTGGAGCACGAGTTGCAATTCCTCTTACTGGACGAGTAGAGTAGCTATGCGGCACAGGACGAACCCATGGACCCTTGACAACTCTACTAGCTCCATACCCAGGTCGGAAATCTCCACGACTTAGATGCTTTCCTTTTCCCCTCTGAAGGGGTCTTGATAAGCGGGCCCTAACTTTAGCCTGAATTGTGAAAGTAACACCATTATAAAAAGCAATTTGCAACCAAGCCAAACCAAATCATATAAAGGCAATGAAGCAGTAATACAATACAATCATAATTTCCTCCAAATAACTGACAAACCTTGTTGTCTCCTTCACCCAACTCTGCATTGTTTATACTTTTAGCACATGTCACTGCAGCATCATGAGTATCAAAGGTAACAAAACCAAAATCCTTTCTCCTGGCAGATGGCATATTCCGTGCAAGCTCAATCTTTTCGATCTCTCCATATTTCTTCAAAAGTACCCGAACACGATCCTCATCCCATGAGGCAGGCAGGCCATCAATAAACACAGTCTTCACCTGAACTTAGACAATAAAGTTAGTTGAACCATTCTAAAGTTAAAACGATACATTATGTGTACACCACCATGTAAGCACCTAAGCACTCTTGTGCCTCATTTTCTCTCGCTGCCACAGTAACTGTGGCAGCCAAAAAGGCATCAAATAAAAACACAGTCAGATAGGATCAGAATATAAAACTAAAAAGAAGAATGCAAAAGACCACCCTGCATGAACTCCATTGACCTTCACCGAGGACAGACTAAAATTGCATAGATACATCACACTGTACTGTATAAAACAAATCTCATGTAGATATCAAGAGAAGTATGATCCACTGCTCAAGCCATCATAGGTGGCATTAAGTACAAACTTGCCCTTGGTGCACATCAATCCTTCCTCGCTTAGCACAAAGGCTACAAGTGAATGCAGTTACTACCACCCAAGATAGACAGCACCATATGTTGTGGCATACAGAGAATTACATACAGATGATACAGCCACAGGTGAAATCTACAGTTTAGCATTGCAGTTAAGTAAATTTTTACCTGTGCCATGATTTCATCACCAGGGTCAATGAAGGAATCTGCAAAAGACACCTTTGCAGGCCTATCAACTCCAAATAAAACATCTCTCTTCTGAAGACGCTTAAAAGCATCCATGGCATCTGAACGAGAAGAAAATTCAAGAAACGCAAATCCCCGGTTCATTCCCGCGTTGTTGCTATCTTCTACCAGGGTCAAATCCTTAACATTCTCAACTCCATAATGTTTCAACTTCTCTTTCAACTGGAACCACAGTCAACAACCAAAAGTGTGAGGAAAATGACAACTCTCAATAATCACTGCAGAGGAAAACTTGATGCTTGACAGTGACGCTATATACTTACAGCTTCCTTAGTCCATGTCTTGCAAATGTTACCCAGAAAAAGGGTGTCACTGTCCTGACTTGGAGTAACACCGCATTGTTTCCCATTGATCTGGAATTCAGTCATTAAATTACATATGTAAGTAGTGATGCGAACTTACTAGATATTCCAAAATTTGACATGAACAAAAAGTTACCACTGGGTTTTTGAGTTCTGTCACAGCTCGTTTTGCCTGTTCAACAGTTGCAAAGCGTAAGAACGCAAACCCTTTGTTTTTCTTAGTCTGGGGGTTCATCATCAGCCTGACTTCAGTAACCTCACCAACACGGCTGAATATTTTCCGAAGATCATCCTCAGTAGCATCCTTGTCTAAACCCCCAACAAATACTTCAAACTCCTTCCGCTTGCGCCTCTCCTTGAACACTTCATGATGCTCGTCCTCTTCCTCCACATCAGCCATTTCAGCATGCTCTACCTCCTCACCAGCATGCTCATCATCCTCTTCACCCTCATGTTCTTCAGGATCCTCTTCCAATTCCTCCTCTACTAAATCACCCTGTTCCTCTTCACCAACATTCTCCTCCTCATTTTCTTCCTCCACTTCATCTTCCACCTCCTGAACATCCTCCTGTTCAATTTCCTTATCATCATAATCCACCCCACCATATTCTTCAGGTTCATATTCAGGCTCATTATCATCAAAATCTAACCTCTCATCTTTTTCATACTCATCTACAGATTCCTTGCCCTCTTCTTCTTCTGCCATGACAAAAAAAGGTACGTGATCCAGACCAGCCATGAAACACTCAAATCCTCCACTATCTTCAAACAAAAATATAACCCACTTTATTAAGAAATATTCCGTATAACCCTGAATCCTTCCATGGTTAGATACTCTCTCAACAAATTAATACCTTGTGGAACTTGGTTACTTCCTTTTGTAACCTAAATAATTTTAACTTCGAATTTGACAAACACCACTAAATATAAATAACACCAATTCTGACTAAAGCAGCAAAAAAAAATTGAAGCAATATAGATTTTTATGTCTATTTTGTTCGGTTTTAATGATAATAGAACTACATAACATAAAATTGATAAACAATCAACCCAAACATTTTATTACCAGAAAATCTAAACAATTATTATCAAACAAAGATACCAATATATCCCCAACTTAATCAAATTAAGAATCATTATACTAAAAAGAGAAACTTTAACAAATTTCAACAAAGCAAGCACTCGATTAAGACCTCAAATCCAATTAGATTCTGGAAAGGACACAAATTTTCACAAATTCCAAGAAAAAAATACACAGCCAAACACACAACAAACTTATATTTCACTAGATCCAAACCAAACAAAAACAATTAGAAACAAAAACACTTACTTTTCAAAGAAGCCGGTCCATTGGCGACCAAATTCGCTTCAATCTCACCTTCTCTATCTTTCTTCTCATCAATAACTAACTTATCTTCAACAAACACGCTCTTCTCCTCCTCCACGACCACGGGCTTCTCATCAACCACCGTCGGTTTCACCTCCAAATTCAACACATCCTCCGCCGCTTCCGGATGTTGCTGACTCAGCACCTTCCTCAACGTTCTCTTCTTCCCAGCCGCCGCTCCTCTCTTTACCGCCCGTGGAGGCATTGTTTATAGATGGACTAATATAAATACCCAGATTTCCGTAAAAAAACCCAGTTGATCTCCAAAATAGCCAAAAATTCACGAATTTTGAAGATAAAAACCCCAAATCCAAACGCAACGGGAGAACAAAATTGGGGATTTTGAAAACCCTAGGTCTTAATTTATATGTGAATGATAAAGAGTTTAGGCGGAGTTTGGTGCTCGTGCGGGTGTTTAATGTGCGGCACGTGGAGATATGTAATTGGATTGAACTTATCTGTTTCTTTAAAAAGTATAAACTTTTATTTTAGTCCCTAAGGATTTAAAAACGTTACACTTTGATTCCTAACCTTGAATACCTAATTGAATGCCACTTTTTTCATCTCTTTTCTTTTACTTTTTCATGTTTTTCTCTTTTCGATTCATAAAAAATCCCCATATTTTGTTCATAATAATATAAAATAAAAAATAAAAAATAAAAAATGAAAATAAAAAGTTATTCGCATAGTGAATCCATAATTATCTTTTGATAATTATTTGTTGATAGGTAAGGATCATAATAAATCAAGTTAAGAGTGTGTTTGGTATTGCGGTAGCTGTTGTGGTTGTGGTTTGAAAAAAGTTGTTTTATAAAAAGTACTTTTAGTTGAGGTTGATTTGAAAAAATAGGTGTTTGGTTAAAACTGTGGTTGAAATTGAGGTTGAAGAAAA
>Ga0307517_10004800_pt1 | contig 20617 bp, 12 predicted proteins | sample 23_EM_MG_FD_194515 | JGI IMG/M metagenome (GOLD analysis project Ga0307517, IMG submission 194515) | Populus trichocarpa ectomycorrhiza microbial communities from riparian zone in the Pacific Northwest, United States - 23_EM | ecosystem: Host-associated > Plants > Roots > Unclassified | place...
GAACCATCTTAACAACACCATCTTTAGTGAGCTCACGGAGGAAATGAAATCTGATGTCTATATGTTTGCTTCGGCCATGTAGAACAGGATTCTTTGACAGCTCAATAGTTGAACTATTGTCACAGTAGACAGTTGTGCCATCACTTTGAATTAGACTGAGGCTTCCCATAATTCTTCTCATCCAAACCACTTGACAAGCACATGCAGCAGCAGCAACAAATTCAGCTTCAGTGGTGGACAATGTAACTATTGGTTGCTTCTTGGATGACCAAGATACTGCACCTGAATTGAACATGAATACGTAGCCTGAAGTACTTTTTCTGTCATTTAAATCCCCGGCATAATCACTGTCGGTGTAAGCAATTAATTTGTCTTCTCCTCTCTTGCTATAAAATATTCCAAACTCACAAGTTCCCTTCAAATATCTCAACACTCTCTTGGCTGCCTCAAAATGAAGTGCTGTAGGGTGATCCATATATCTACTTAGTAGACTGACCACAAACATAATATCAGGTCGAGTGGTAGTTAAATACATTAAACTACCCACAATTTGCTTGTAGTGGCTGCTATCTAACTTTACTCCAGCTGTATCTTGCATCAGTTTAGAACCGGGTACAATTGGATTAAGCACAGGATTGCACTTATCCATACCGAACCTTTGCAACACCTCATTCACATACTTTCTTTGATGAATGAAAATGCCCTCCTGTTCTTGCAAAACTTCTATACCCAAAAAATACCTCATTCTTCCTAGATCAGTCATATCAAACTCATGCATCATGGATTTCTTAAAATCAGTAAACATGTGTTCATCATTGCCGGTGAAGATTAAATCATCTACGTAGAGACAAACAATTAAAAGTTTACCTCCTTCATGCGTTTTGATGAACAAACTATGCTCATATGGACACTTCTCAAAACCTTCCTTCGTAAAATAAGACTCGATGCGACTGTACCACGCTCGGGGAGCCTGTTTCAAACCATACAGTGCCTTTTTCAATTTGTATACTTTGTGCTCATTACCTTTCTTCTCATAGCCTGGAGGTTGCTCAACAAAAACATCTTCAGAAAGATCTCCATGCAAGAAAGCCGACTTAACATCAAGTTGAAAAATCATCCACTGCTTTTGAGCTGCTAAAGAGATTACTAAACGAATTGTATCCATACGTGCTACCGGGGCAAACACTTCGGTATAATCAATTCCATGCTCCTGAGTGTAGCCCTTTGCAACTAACCGGGCTTTGTGTTTATCTATCCCACCATTCTCGTTGAACTTTGTCTTATACACCCATTTTACCCCAACCTTTTTGGCATCAGTAGGCAAACATGTTAACTCCCAAGTGTCATTGCGTTCAATTGCATCTATTTCTGCATCCATGGCCATTCTCCACTTAGCATCTTTCACTGCTTCATAAAAGAACACAGGATCATCTGCAGCAGCAAACATGACCATATAAGAATCTTCCTCAGATAAATCTTCCCCACTGACATAGTCCCTCATCCACAAAGGTCTTCTATGTTCCCTTTCAGGTCTGCTACGTGTATTCCCACTGCTGCTTGCTTGGACTGTTGGACTTAAAATCTGTTGACTCGCAGAAAATGTATTGCTACGTGTATTTGAGAGATTTCTGCGATCAATGCTCTCTTCTGGATCAGCATGTGGTTCAAGGTGTTCACTGTCTGCCCTGTGATCTGCTGCAAAGTCATTGTTTGCTTCATCTGCTGCTGCAAAGTCTGTTGCTGCAACTGAAACCACTGCTGCAACGTCATTATGTGCATCATTTGCCCTATCACCAGTTGCAAAAAATTCTTCATGTTGATCAGTGTTTTCCCATTCCAGAGCAATAGTATCAGCAGCAACTGAACTCTCACTCCAATCCCAACTACTGTTTTCATCAAATATCACATCCCTGCTCACGATAATTTTCTGTGAAATGGGATCATATAGGCGATATGCCTTTGATTCTCTGCTGATGCCAAGTAAAACACATTTGACACTTTTATCATCCAGCTTGCTTCTCTTGCAGTCAGGGACATGAGCATAAGCTATGCAACCGAAGACTCTAAAGTGATGGACTGACGGTTTGATGCCACTCCAGGCTTCTTCTGGGGTCTTGTTGTTAACTACAAATGTTGGACTTCTGTTCAAAACATGAACAGTCCAATTTACAGCTTCTGGCCAAAATTTCTTCGGTATCTTCTTTGCTGACAGCATGCTGCGGACCATGTTCATGATGGTGCGATTTTTCCTTTCTGAGACGCCGTTTTGCTGAGGAGAGTAGGCAGCTGTAAGTTGACGACGTATGCCATGCTCATCACAAAAGACTGCAAATTCTTGTGATAAGAATTCACCTCCACGATCAGTACGAAGACTGTGAATACATAAGCCAGTCTCCTTTTCAACGTGATTCTTAAACATTTTGAAAACTGTAAAGGCTTCAGATTTTGTCACAAGAAAATAGGCCCAAACTTTACGACTATAATCGTCAATAAATGTGATTATATATCTCTTGTTGCTATTTGAAACAGGAGTAATAGGACCACAAATGTCAGAATGTATAAGTTGAAGAACCTGAGTAGCTCGCCATGTAGATTCTTTTGGAAAAGAATTTCTCTGTTGTTTTCCTGTCAAACAGTCTCCACACACTGTTGATGGTGCAATTAAATTTGGCAAGCCGATCACCATCTCTTTTTGTTGAAGAAGATTTAATCCCGTGAAACTAAGATGTCCATATCTGTTATGCCACAGCATAGCATTCTCCTCTGATGAAGATTTAAGACACACCTGCTCCTGTTCGCTGGACTCCTTAGGCTGCTCCTGTTCGCTGGACTCCTTAGGCTGCTCGTGCTTGCTGGACTTCTTAAGCTGCACATGCTCGCTGGACTTCTTAGATAGTGAGTTAAAACACACCTGCTCACTACATTCCTTAAGCTGCACCTGAGCAAATAACTTGAACATTCGGTTTGAAGACATGGTAATCTCAATGATCAAGCCTTTTTCAGAATGATATATCTTGCATGTTTCCTTTTGAATAAGGATAGCAAGACCTTTCTCAGCTAATTGTCCCATGCTCAATAAACTGTTTTGCAAGCCTGGGACGTAAAAAACATTTGTAATGATTTGTACAAAACCATTCACGAACATTCTGATATTTCCTTTTCCAGTAACAAGCATTTTAGAATTATCTCCCAGTTTTACTGTTTCTCTAAAGCTGGCATCAAAATCAGAAAATAACTCCTTCTTACCACACATGTGGTTGCTGCATCCTGAGTCAAGAAACCATAACTCCTCCATGTTTGTTGCCTTCTCATTTATATACGCCATTAATAGCATTTCTTCTCCCCCTTCTGCATAATGTGCCACTCCTTCACTCTCCTTCCTTGGACACTCATATGCAAAGTGTCCTAATCTGTGACAGTAATAACACTCAATAGTGGATTTGTCAAGATAACGTCTTCCACCTCCTCCTCGGCCTCTGCCTCTGCCCCTGCTTGATCCTCGAATTCCTCCTCGCCAACCTGATGATTCTCCTGTTGTTACCTTCAACGCATGCTCCTCCATGATATGAACATTCATACGTTGTTCATGAACCACCAAACTGCTTTGCAATTCATCTATGGAAATAACATCAAGGTCTTTTGATTCTTCGATAGAACAGACTACGTAATCAAATTTGGATGTCATGGAGCGCAAGATTTTCTCAATGATTGTTAAATCAGTCAAATTCTTTGCACCATTTGTCCTCATCTTGTTCACAACAGTCATAGTACGAGCAAAATAAGCAGTTACAGACTCACCTGCCTTCATGTTTAACAACTCAAACTCCTTCTGAAGAGCTTGTCTTTGTGCACGTTGCACCCGTGCTGTGCCTTGATACTTCGTTTTCAAAGAATCCCAAATGCTCTTGGCAGAATCTTTGTTTAAGATTGTCTCTAAAACTGATCGATCAATACTCTGAAAAAGATAGTTCTTTGCCTTAAGATCCTTCAGCTTTGCATCTTCAATAGCCTTCAACTGAGCTGGAGTAGGCTGGACTCCTTCAATCACTGTAGGAATCCCATCCTCAATTAAACTCCAGTATTCTTTTGAACGGAGAAAGTTCTCCATGAGCATACACCAATGATCATAGTGTCCGTCCAATCTTGGAATTGAAGGCTGCACAAAACCTCCTCCTTCTGTTGACATCTCTGATGCTATCGTCAAGCTCTGATACCAAAATGTTAAGTATATTTTGGTGTTTGCTGAGAAATGATATAAGAGAAAGGAAGAAATGTTTTGTGTATTTATTAACGTAACTGAAGACCATATATATAGCCTTTACAAAGATTGAAAACAGAAGCTAATAATAGAAATAATAACAGAATAACAGAATCCTAAACAATAGGATTTATTCAAGACTAGAAATCAGCTAAGTCCTAAAGACTTGTTCAACTGGAAACAAACTCTAACATCCTCTCTTAAACTATGTGCTAGTAAAAGCACTTAGTTTACGCCTGGAAATGTGCAGACCCCCATCAGACTTCTTAATTTTATGAACACATCCAGTTTCAAAGGCTTGGTCATTATGTCTGCTATTTGCTCTTGTGTATTACAGTGAACCATCTTAACAACACCATCTTTAGTGAGCTCACGGAGGAAATGAAATCTGATGTCTATATGTTTGCTTCGGCCATGTAGAACAGGATTCTTTGACAGCTCAATAGTTGAACTATTGTCACAGTAAACAGTTGTGCTATCACTTTGAAGTAAACTGAAGCTTCCCATAATTCTTCTCATCCAAACCACTTGACAAGCACATGCAGCAGCATCAACAAATTCAGCTTCAGTGGTGGACAATGTAACTATTGGTTGCTTCTTGGATGACCAAGATATTGCACCTGAATTAAGCATGAATACGTAGTCTGAAGTACTTTTTCTATCATTCAAATCCCCGGCATAATCACTGTCGGTGTAAGCAATTAATTTGTCTTCTTCTCTCTTGCTATAAAGTATTCCAAACTCACAAGTTCCCTTCAAATATCTCAATACTCTCTTGGCTGCCTCAAAATGAAGTTCTGTAGGGTGATCCATATATCTACTCAGTAGACTTACTACAAACATAATATCAGGTCGAGTGGTAGTCATATACATTAAACTACCCACAATTTGCTTGTAGTGGATGCTATATAATTTTGCTCCAGCTGTATCTTGCATAAGTTTAGAACCGGGTACAATTGGATTAAGCACAGAATTACACTTATCCATACCGAACCTTTGTAACACCTCATGCGCATACTTTCTTTGATGAATGAAAATTCCCTTATGTTCTTGCAAAACTTCTATACCCAAAAAATACCTCATTCTTCCTAGATCAGTCATATCAAACTCATGCATCATGGATTTCTTAAAATCAGTAAACATGCGTTCATCATTACCAGTGAAGATTAAATCATCTACGTAGAGACAAACAATTAAAATTTTACCTCCTTCATGTGTTTTGATGAACAGACTATGCTCATATGGACACTTCTCAAAACCTTCCTTCGTAAAATAAGACTCGATGCGACTGTACCATGCTCGGGGAGCCTATTTCAAACCATACAATGCCTTTTTCAATTTGTATACTTTGTGCTCATTACCTTTCTTCTCATAGCCTGGAGGTTGCTCAACAAAAACATCTTCACAAAGATCTCCATGCAAAAATGCTGACTTAACATCAAGTTGAAAAATCGTCCATTGCTTTTGAGCTGCTAAAGAGATTACTAAACGAACTGTATCCATACGTGCTACCGGTGCAAACACTTCTGTATAATCAATTCCATGCTCTTGGGTGTAGCCTTTTGCAACTAACCGTGCTTTGTATTTATCTATCTCACCATTCTCGTTGAACTTTGTCTTATACACCCATTTTACCCCAACCTTTTTGGCATCAGTAGGCAAACATGTTAACTCCCAAGTGTCATTTCGTTCAATTGCATCTATTTCTGCATCCATAGCCATTCTCCACTTTGCATCTTTCACAGCTTCATAAAAGAACACAGGATCATTGGCAGCAGCAAACATGACCATATAAGAATCTTCCTCAGATAAGTCATTCCCCACTGACATAGTCCCTCATCCATAAAGGTCTTCTATGTTCCCTTTCGGGTCTGCTACGTGTATTTCCACTGCTGCTTGCTTGGACTGTTGGACTTCCAGAAAATGTACTGCTACGTGTATTTAAGGAATTGCTGTGATCAGTGCTGCTCACTTCTAAATCAGCATGTTGATCAAACCTGACTTCTTGATTAACATGTTGATCACTGTGTCCACTGTCTGCCCTGTGGTCTGCTGCAAGGTCATTGTTTGCATCGTCTGCCCTATCATCAGCTGCAAAATGTTCTTCATGTTGATCATTGTTTTCCCATTCTAAAGCAACAGTATCAGCAGCAGCTGGACTCTCACTCCAATCCCAACTATTGTTTTCATCAAATACCACATCTCTACTCACTATAATTTTTTGTGAGATCGGATCATATAGGCGATATGCCTTTGATTCTTTGCTGATGCCAGGTAGTACACATTTTACACTTTTATCATCCAGCTTGCTTCTCTTGCAGTCAGGGACATGAGCATGTGCTATGCAACCAAAAACTCTAAAATGATGAACTGACGGTTTGATGCCACTCCAGGCTTCTTCTGGGGTCTTGTTTTTAACTGCAAACGTTGGACTTCTGTTCAAAACATGAACAGTCCAATTTACAGCTTCTGGCCAAAATCTCTTCGGTATCTTCTTTGCTGACAGCATGCTGCGAACCATGTTCATGATGGTTCGATTTTTCCTTTCTGAGACGCTGTTTTGCTGAGGAGAGTAGGCAGCTGTAAGTTGATGACGTATGCCATGCTCATTGCAAAAATCTGCAAATTCTTTTGAGATGAATTCACCTCCACGATCAGTACGAAGACTGTGAATGCATAAACCAGTCTCCTTTTCAACGTGATTCTTAAACAGTTTGAAAATAGTAAAGGCTTCAGATTTTGCAACAAGAAAATAGGCCCAAACTTTACGACTATAATCATCAATAAATGTGATTATATATCTCTTGTTGCTATTTGAAATACGAGTAATGGGACCACAAATGTCAAAATGTATAAGTTGAAGAACCTGAGTAGCTCTCCATGTAGATTCTTTAGGAAAAGAATTTCTCTGTTGTTTTCCAGTCAAACAGTCTCCACACACCTTTGTTGATGCATTTAAATTTGGCAGTCCGATCACCATCTCCTTTTGTTGAAGAAGATTCAATCCCGTGAAACTAAGATGTCCATATCTGTTATGCCAAAGCATAGCATTCTCTTCTGATGAAGATTTAAGACACACCTGCTCCTGCTCGATGGACTCCTTGAGCTGCATTTGCTCGCTGGACTCCTTAAGCTGCACCTGCTTGCTGGACTTCTTGGATTGTGAATTAAAACACACCTGCTCACTACACTCCTTGAACTGCACCTGAGCAAACAATTTGAATATTCTATTTGAAGACATGGTAATCTCCATGATCAAACCTCTTTCAGAATGATATATCTTGCATGTTTCCTGTTGAATAAGAATGGCAAGACCTTTCTCAACTAATTGCCCCATGCTCAATAAACTGTTTTGCAAGCCTGGGATGTAGAAAACATTTGTAATGATTTGTACAAAACCATTCACGAACATTCTGATATTTCCTTTTCCAGTAACAAGCATTTTAGAATTATCTCCCAGCTTTACTGTTTCTCTAAAAGTGTCATCAAAATCAGAAAACAGCTCATTCTTACCACATATGTGGTTGCTGCATCCTGAGTCAAGAAACCATAGCTCCTCCATGCTTGTTGCCTTCTCATTTACATACGCCATTAATAACATTTCTTCTCCTCCTTCTGCATAGTTTGCCACCCCTTCACTCTCCTTTCTTGGACACTCATATGCAAAGTGTCCTAGTCTGTGACAGTAATAACACTCAATAGTCCACCTCCTCCTCTGCCTCTACTTGATCCTCGAATTGCTCCTCGCCAACCTGATGATTCTCCTGTTGTTACCTTCAATGCATGCTCCTCCATGATATGAGCATTCATACGTTGTTCATGAACCACCAAACTGCTTTGTAATTCATCTATGGAAATGACATCAAGGTCTTTTGATTCTTCGATAGAACAGACTACGTAATCAAATTTGGAAGTCATGGAATGCAAGATTTTTTCAATGATTGTTAAATCAGTCAAATTCTTCGCACCATTTGACCTCATCTTGTTCACAACAGTCATAGTACGAGCAAAATAGGCAGTTACAGACTCACCTGCCTTCATGTTTAACATCTCAAACTCTTTTTGAAGAGCTTGTCTTTGTGCACGTTGCACCCGAGCTGTACCTTGATACTTCGTTTTCAAGGAATCCCAAATGCTCTTGGCAGAATCTTTGTTTAAAATCGTCTCTAAAATTGATCGATCAATACTTTGAAAGAGATAATTCTTCGCCTTAAGATCCTTCAGCTTTGCATCTTCAATTGCCTTCAACTGAGCTGGAGTAGGTTGGACTCCTTCAATCACTGTTGGAATCCCATCCTCAATTAGACTCCAGTATTCTTTTGAACGGAGAAAGTTCTCCATGAGCATACACCAATAATGATCATAGTGTCCGTCCAATCTTGGAATTGAAGGCTGCACAAAACCTCCTTCTGTTGACATCTCTGATGCTATAACCTGGCTCTGATACAAAAATGTTAAGTATGTTTTGGTGTTTGCTGAGAAATAATATAAGAGAATGAAAGAATATTTTGTGTAATTATTAACGTAACTGAAGACCATATATATAGCCTTTTACAGAGATTGAAAACAGAAGCCAAAACAGAAATCAAAACAAAATAACAGAATCCTAAACAATATGATTTATTCAAGGCTAGAAATCAGCTAAGTCCTAAAGACTTGTTCAACTGGAAACAGACTCTAACAAAAATAATTTAAACTTCATCTGGTGTGATGAACTTTCTATTTAAACTAAATAAAATGAATTATGTAAATATACCAAATTTTTGTTTTTTTTTTAAATAAAATCTAAAGGAAATATAGCGCAGATAATTAAGCTAATATATATTATAAATGAAAAAAATAATAGAAAAAAAAGTAGATGAAGACATTGAAGAAAATGGATTATATATATATATAAAATGCAGTCTATAAAAAGGATATTAACAAAATTGATAGGTATTCCTAATTTGGAGAAACTAGCAATTATACCCTTGTAATATTGGAGGTTGTCGTCTCCACCATTCCTCCTCCTGCATAAAAATACCAAACTACCATAGCCTTACAGTTGAACTACACATGATCTCTAATCTAATATGCCATTTTGTGAACCCATTCTACAGGTGATCTTGATCATGCAATTATTTAATGTTCGGACCCAACGGCGATCTCTTTTTTCTTGCAATTTTTCAAAAACTTGTTGTCAATAAGAAGGCAAAAAAGAATTATCCAGAAAAGTGAAAGAACGATTCTCTCGAATAACTTATTTTATTTGAAAATAAAAGGTGAAGCTTTAGCTAATCTAAATCCAGTTCTCTCTGAGATAAAAACAAAAACAGAGAAAAGAAGAATAGGAACAGTTATCTCTGTAAACCACAGCCATCATCCTTCATCGAAGCTCCGCCTCCGCCACAAGCACCACGCCTCTCCCCGGCCCGATTCCTCTCCCTGCAATCCTTTCCTGTTGTTTTATCCACTCTCATTTTTGATCTGGAACAAAAATTAACTTAAAATTCCTTGAAAAGAATTATGCTCAAAGCTCAGTAGGTTTGTTTAAACAACAAGATTCTATAGTGATTCACGCGCTGTGGCGGAGAGCTTGGAGAAATGCAATGCGTCATGGAAGCAAATCATTGCCCCTGATTACGAAAAGCAAAAGAAAGAGGAGAGGTGTGTTTTGCCAAAAATGATTAGGTGAGAGGGATGTTTCTGCTAGTTATGCCCCGCATGGTCGGTGTTGCTGTGCCCCCTCTCGTGCCTCGTCCGTACGATGTCCTTCGCTATACGACAACAGTTTTCTACCCTTGGATACTAAGAAAAGATTATCTCGGGTCCCATAAAGTGGGGACCAGAGACCCGCCACGTGACTCTGGCTCCCAATATGAGAAAATTCTATCTACATGCAAAAGACGCAGGACAGTGTGGGCCTTGTGGGTTTATGGGCCTGTCCATCTAATCACGGGCCATGTTTTGCTACCTAAGCTCATCTGTCATCCATTGTTGGCACGTAGAAGGGAGGGAGGGACTTCACAAATCAACAATCCCCTCGACCATTATCAAAAAATTAAAAAAAGGAGAAAGGAGAAGAATTTTTTCTCAAAAAAATGGAATTAAATCTTAGCGGAGTCCATATGTTTTCCAATCCTTACAGAGAATAGAATCAGTAGTTTATAGATTTCAACACAATCCACCCCCAAATCTTGATTTCCCATTTTTTATAGATATATTTTTGTTTGAGAAATGCTGTTCTTTCTTCCTCTTCTTCTTCTTCCTAGCTCTTTTTTTAGCGGATTTTAGACCTCAATAATATAAAGAGAGTGGCATGACTGTAATCATTTCTAACATTTTGTGTGTCTATTCGTGATCTTCTTTTTTCACTCCTTCTATATATGTAGCAGTGCTTCTTTTGTTTTATGTAATTTAATGTTGTTTTTTCCTCTCTTGTAAACTAGAACATGGGAGCATGCATGCCACATAGTCGGAATCAACCCTAGTTAATCTTAACTTAACATGCATCTTTTTTTTTTATTATTATTATTATTATTTGGAGAAACTTGCGTAAATGATAGTTAACTTGCTTACATTAGTTTCTTAATTTACCCCTTAAGGTTACAAATAAGAGAACTCCTCATGATGCATCTCTTGTATATCCTCAACGGTCTGATCTTACAGTACTCTCAATTCGATGGCCATGAGGGTAACAGCACTTGAAGTATCCTTAAGAGATCTGTTTGCATAGAGTTATATTAACGATGATGAGTGATCCAAGAAGAAAACTCGCATGGGATTTAAAAAAGTTTCTGACCTTGCCATCTTTGGCCATGCCAATTGCTCTGTGGATCGATCTTTGACCGGGTGGCCTTTCTCCAATCTTTTGAACCTTACACTGACATAAAGAAATCTCAGTGCTCCATCAAGTTTGTTTAACCATGATTATCAAGGATACTATATGGCTATGATGCAATCACATTTTTATTATGATTAATTAAGAACTAGCTAGCTAGCCCGTGCACTCATTTATGATCTGACCATGCATCACGTGTAATTTTTATACAGAGATAAGTTTTTGATGAAATCTTGTTTTCCTACCGTAATTATAAATACCCTTTTATTGCACGAACTAAATATATGTCCAAAATAAATCGACGTTTCTATTTATCCAAGTACAAGACACAATAAAAGTCTTTGTAGAGGAGACCACGTACGTTCAATTTTTTTCAACACCAAAGTGGGTTCTAATAGTTTTTCTAGATTTCTGTTTTTTATTACAAGTTATTTTTCTAGATTGAAGGAGACAATATTCGTTTTAAGTTGGCGTCAGTATATTTATTGTAAATAAATAACAAGTAATAAAGCAAGTGTTTGGCTTCAATTAATGACAATAAATTATCGATGTTATATATTGTAATTTATTAATAACTAATAAACAGATTCTTTAGGAGTGCAATATTCATAAGGAGGGGAGATTATATATAAGAAAAAGGTTATTAATTTGAAAAGATTATGTTAATTTGTATCAGTAAAATCAACAATAACAGATATAGTACGTACTAGAGTACTCTAACACTTATATGGTCAGCTAGCTCTGTTGTTTTCCAATAGATTTAAAGATAAAAGCTATAGTTTTAATTAGATGGGGTTTTTTTTTGTTCGTTTTCTAACTTAATTAACATATTTCGCGTGGTTTCTCTCGAAAATATTCGAATTAGAGAGATTATTGCAATTTTATTTCTGGAAACACCAGCATAATGTACATACAATGAATTCATATTTTATAAAATGTAGAAATTATTATATATGTTAGGATTTATATTCATCTCTAACATAAATTATCCATAGATCTCAAAAAAAAAATCGATATATTAAATAATGTGTATAGATATAATTCATCATGGCTTGACTAAGTACATGGAGCATGTGTGTGTGGTCTTTCGATTAAATTCTGAGAAGTGTTCTGCTAGCATTCCCAGAATTCTGCCATTAATTTAAAAGCTCAGACAAAGCAAAAAAAAATTATATATCAACACCTAATTAGTGTGATCATGTGGAGAGATTGACCATGATTAAGATCATCTATGAAGAAGTCATCATATATATGGTAGGTATAATATATAGAACCCTCACTACACATATAATATATGTTAGCGAAAATGCTAGCTAGCTACCTTTGGGCTTAATATATATCTCCCTTTCACACAAGTATTTGAAGTAAATATTAATTAATGGTATTAATTTAATTAAGAAGAAAGGGTGAAGAAGTTAACTTTGGAATGAGTACCAAAGATCACACAAGTGAGAATAGTAAATGGGAATTTACCAGAGAGGCTCGGGTTGAAGTGCGTGTGCACGTGCATACATGTGTGTGAATATTTAGAAGCTATCGCATATGCATATTGATGCAAATGTATATGCACACGTGCCCACATGCATGTGTGATTTCTTCAATGGATAATAGAGCTAGGAGACTGCAAAACGAATGGACTATATAGTATTTGAAAAGTAGAGAGGCTAAAATGTGACAGCATGTGGAGATTCATAAAAACCTAGTCAACTGCATTAGTAGCATCGCACTCCCTGCAGACCTTGCCCCAAGAAAAGCTTCTCCAATCTTCAGTCTCCACTCGGGCAGCCATGCCTCGAATTTGCGTGGGTGTATGAGCCTCTGAGGGCAGCAAAAACTCTACAGAGGAGCCTGGAGTGGAGGCTGTGTTTCTTCATTATCAGCATCACCACACAAGTGGTTCCATAGCCCAAGGAGACGGGCTAGCTTTTACTTCTAACTCTTTTATTCCGAAAAAACGCACCTTTATTTTCTTTACTTAACTGACCAAACATGACACATGTTCAAATAAAAAATGGGTACAAACAATAATGTGTATCATTTCCTTTTTCATGCTAAATCAATGGCTAGCTGCTACATTTATACCCGAAGATTTAATTATTTGAACAAAATCATTCTCTTCAGGACCACGTCCACTCAAGGTTCAAAAGAGATCATAGCAAAAACATAGTAATAAAATCAGAAAGAGCTAACCAAAAGAAAAGAAAAAAATAAAAAGAAGAAGGAAGAAGCATGGTGACAGGAGAGAGAGAGAGAGAGAGCATGGTGACAGGAGAGAGAGAGAGAGAGAGCCAAGGGATAGGTGTCCATATAATGTGGAAGGGAAAATGGACGTGTACCTGGTTTTGTTAAGCGAGGACGCAGTGCCTCGCTGTCCAGCATGTGAAGAGGTTGTGCCTTTCCCTTCTCTCTCTCTCTTATTACATGCACCCACTACTACACTCCCAACTGGCAATCTTGATCCATTCACATAGAGAGCCTGAAAGAGGAGAGTGAGGACAAAAATACGCTAGGATTTGAACCTGATTCTCTTTGTTTTTTCCACACCCTCTCCACACTTCCAAGTTTCTATCCCTAGCTCGGCACCAAAAATAGACATACACAGCCCCACTGTGTTTGTTAGTAATATTGCCCTTAGCTAGCTCTCCTCCTTCATAAAAAGGCAGCCTCATTCAACAAAATTTCTCATCTCTTGTAGTGATTGTTTCTTTGAGACTTGTTCTAAACAAAGAAAACTAGCTACTCTCTAGCCAAGCGGAAAATGAGTAATTGCTTAGCCTCAGAATGCAGTGATGACTGTGAGTCTGGTTGGACTCTATACTTGGAACAATCTTTTCTTCCCCACCCAAATCCTAAACATAGAGGTAATAGCACTGACTTTGTTGATGCAAAGAGTACCGGTTTTTGTAGAAAAGGGAAAAGCACTAAAGAAGACTGCGAAGACGAGGATGAGGGGGAGGGGGAGGGGGAGGAGGAGGAGGACTTGTCTATGGTCTCCGATGCATCTTCTGGTCCTCCACATTTCCATGAAGATGAAAGTCACTTCAACCACGATAATGGCTTCTTTTATCCATCACGCAAGGATACTACGTTGCTGAATAATGGTGCCAATTATAGCCAAAAAAAGAAAGAACAAAGACGTCACAAGCAGGATCAACAAATGCCTTCTTTTCTTGACGATACTGCTAGCTCTCCAGCTTTCAACTTCTCCATGGTTTGTTCATAAACATACAGCCTTATAGCAATATTTTCTACATATAGAATGCCAATTAGAGAATTCTCACGTTTTGTATCATACCTTCATTATTCTTGATATTAACCTTGCTTTGTTGTTTATTTTTTACAATATATAGCAGAATAATTCTGCTCTCTCCAACAACCAAGCTTCGATGGAGAGTGTATTGGATTATTCACAGGGTTTTTCAGCTACTCATTTTCAGGTACTTGGCCTAATTCATTAATCCAAGGTTCTGTCTGCCTTTTTAACATCAAAATATCATCTGATGGCGATATCTCAAGCATGCTAGCTCATTCTTGCAGGGAAGATCTGCAAAATCAAGACCACTTTGGTTACATACACCCTTCTCTATCTGGAAACCAACTTCAAAATAATCAGATGAGTATGTTTCATAATATTTAGTTCTAGCAAGACATGGCAGTTAGAACATCGTACAATGTTTAAGCCATAAATGTAATTTTCTTTTCCCTTTCTTTTGAAAAGTCGAAACTCGAAAGTTTGATAAATGATGAATGTTTCGATTTATTTCTGGTGGCTTAAAGGGAAGAATAATATACGGTGATTGTGCATTACTTCCGGTCACTGTAGTTATTACCTTTGAAGCTTCTCTAGAGAAGAGATGATGGAAATTAGAGGGCGGCCAAATGTAACCAACCAAAAACAAAAAAAAGCTGCCAAAGTAAAAAAGAAATGGATCTCAAAAGATCTTGTTCCTTACAATTTTCTTCTTTTCTTTTTCCTGTCAATGCAATGGGAAACAACCTGAGAGCAAAAGTTGGAAATAAATTTCTTGTTTTCAAAATTTATTTATGGTGGGTACAAAATGTGCTGTGCCTTTTAGGCAGCATCTGTGTGAAGAATTTATGCTCAGTCCTTGTTTTTGATGGAGCCCCATGCTCTGTTGCAAATCAGCACTTGATATCTCATAAAACTACCATGTCATCATACAATATGCAAATAAATGAATATGCTCCGAACAAAAATCCCTTTGCACCAAGGAATTGGGTAATCAATCACATACATAGCAGTGCTAGAATATTTTGTAATTTTTCCTGCCTTTAAAATTTAGTTTATGATAAATAAACTTGCTGAAAGGTATAAAAACTTTAATTTGAAATGGATGCTTTTTATTTAAAGATAAAGGATCTCTCACCTCTTCCTCTCGGTTTTGATGTTTAGGAGTAGTATTTTATTTTGGCCATCCTTGTTGGTTGGTTCCAAATTCAATTCGTGTTTCATGCTTGTCGGACTCAATTAATGATGCCAATTAGCGGTCAATTTTAATTTCCCTTTCGTCTTCCCTATCATGCACGCTCCCCATATCTGTAGCACTCAATTCATGGAAAATGAGCTTCATGAAGGACACACATACATAAAGTCTCAAATTCTCCAACTACTCCCAATAAATTCAAGAATTGAGGTCCTTACATGCCAAGAAGAAAGCAAGAATGAAGATACCTAGAACGATATCACAGAGAGAGGAAAAAAAAAGGATCATTGACTGACTGAATCATTCACATGTAATTAATCATCTACTACACGAAATAATTCTATAATTGAGACACCCAGATTGTTTTTATAATATTTTAGCATACCTATACTCTGTTTCAACAAACAGTACAAGAAAGTACCACAACCTAACTTTGGTGGCCGCTATCTAGATATGATCCAAATAAAGATCAAATAATCAGATTTGTTTAGGTGGGATTCCTCCAAATCGACCAGAGAAAAAACTTGAGCAGAAGAAAGGACAAAGCCTCCACTATGTCCCCTAAGTGTTCAGACAAGGCTCCATTCATCGTAGCAGTGCTTCTGGCTAGTTTTCAGACCAACACAAAATCTTGGTTTAATGTGGACATGAAAGGATGATGGAAGGAGTATGGGGTGATGGGTAGTCAGATAAGTTCGAAGATGACAGGGGAAATGTCAAAGTTGATGTCGGTATATTTCATATGCGTCTCCGTGACCCTTTTTGAAGCCCTGGAGATCCTGCCTCAGATCTTCCTGACCCAATGGAACATGCCTCACTTTGTTTATTATGTGTTTTTTATCTCATTTGTAAGGATCTTATTTTAAAAGCAATTTATAAAAAAGAAAAAAAGTGTTCATGTTTTATGGCAAATTTTGCTCTCTCCTTCACCCTGTCTGCTTTGCAGCTGTCATTGGACTTGATGTCATGAACAATTATATGCCCCCTTGCATTTCTTTATTCATTCAACTATACCCAGTCAGTTCCTAATTTTGACACACATGCTCATTTCCCACATGTATAACCATCGATCTTAGCTAGGTTCTGTAATGGGAGTCTTCTATGTAGTAAAATAAAAATAAAAATAGTACAAAACCCTAAACAAAGAGGAAAGAGAAGCTAAAGATCAGCTAAACAAAATTAATGAATGCATATATACTAGATAATAACATAATTAATTAGGAGTGGTCAGTGCTGTCCATCGTTTTGGATAAGGATCTACGTGAGTATGGGAAGAACATCCGTTGCCCTTCCAACCACTACCAAAACAAAACCTTCAATCCCCCGTAACATACAGCGGGGAAACGGGGTTGCTTTGTCGTTTTATATACATGTAGCTAATTTCTATTACCGTCTCCATTTCCGTTTTAACTACAAGCTAGTGTTCCCATTTCTCGTGACAGTGGTCTCCTCTTGTTCCTTATCTTTGCCGCCACCCCTATAGCTGCATGTGTTACGAATCAGAAACCATGCATGATTGATCTAGATTTCTAAAATAAAAGATCGACCCATCATACCAGCACTCTCTCCCTTTCTTCATAGTTGATGGAGGCCATGTTTATTATTGAATATTTTATATCAAATCCCAATTGGCACCATGTTAAAAGATCTAGTCACAAACTAAATACATAAAGAGGTGATTAATTAAGCAAGATTTTCGACCTGAAACTCGATGAAAAATTTATTTCTGCTTTTATGAAAAACATGTTTCTTCTTTTAGGAGGTATGTAATTCCTGGTAGAGCTTAATTTAGACTACAATCACTAGTAATGGTGTGACGAGCCACATGTATAATTAATGCAACGCGTTCATGATTAGCTAGATACAAATTAATAATTATGTGTTTAAAAGACTCACGTATTAATTAATGTTGCAATCAATTGAGAAACACCTACTAATGAAATGGTGAATTGCTAGCACCTGATCCTCTGTGAGATCCTTAGATGAATTCACACCTCCCTAGTCCCTATATATAGATACGCGGCAGAAATGCAAGCAAAACACAAGCTAGCGGCATCAAATATGCAAGGCTATCGGCATTTTCTACACCAGCATCTCATCTCCCTCTAGTAATCGAATGATTTCATCATTAACAAAAAAAAAAAAAAAAAAAAAAAAATTGAAGATGATTCTGTTGCTATCCTTACATGGAAAATATGAGTTTAAATGACATTTCTATTTCCATATCGTAAAACAAACCTGACCTGAAAGGTCTCGAGAAAAAGGTGGTCGTGCTCTAAAGGCCCGTACTTCGACAATGTCGACGACATTGATTTTGTGGAATGGAAAGCTAGAGATATGCAGGCCGAGTTAAAGGCTTAACATGTGACACGACAATGCCTAGCTTTAAAAATTATGTCGTGTTCAACATTTTTATGGACATAAACGAGACACAATTTTCTTCGGCTAAACAGAACAGCCTATGATCCAGACCATTGCTTTATTTTGTGTTCGAGCCCCAAAATTTCGACATCATATCATGATATCATGGCAAGACATTTCATATATCACATGCATGTTCTTCCTGAATTCAACTTCCTTGTATACTTTACATTTCAAATAAAAAATCGGAGAAGTTATCACGTCTATTCCTTTGTTAAGAATAATACTGATATATTCAAACAAATAAAATGGATTCAAAAAATATTTTTAAAATAGACCCAACAAATGTCGTATAACATGTGGCCTAAAGGATTTTTTAATAAATGTTGTTTAACATGTGGATGACTCGAGAAATTACTATACATAAATGTTTTAAACAACATTTATTATTTTCATTAATACTATTTGATAAATCCAAATTTCTGGCCAAAGGATTTTTATTCTTCGTTTGTTAAAGATAATAATAATGAGGAGGAGGAGGAGGAGAAAGGGCTGCGTTCGGCAGGGTGCAAATTGGGCCATTAAAAGAGAGGAACTACTCAGTCCATTCACGAGCCCATCTTACTATGTTCTTTCAAAAAGGCCATTACATTTCTTGTGCTGAAAGTATAAAAAACTCTCCCAGATGTCGTTCTGGACCGGTCAGACTAGGGGGGACCCAAAAGATAATTGGATAAAAACATGCGCAGTCCCTCGAGTTCTATATCTTTTTCAAATTGATCACTCGAAGTTTTGGTCAATTGAATCGCCTACATCCAATTTACAAATAATTGAGTCCCTTCATTCAGTTTATGTTCCTCTATAGGATTTCCATGAGCTTCTACGGGCACACACTTAAGTGGGAAAAAGGGATTTGATCACTGATATTGATAAACCCCAGCATAGGATTCGAGTTGGAGAAAAATAAACTAAAAGATTTGATTTTAATACTTGAGGGACCACATGTGATTTTAGCCACCAGATATTTGTCCAAAGCAATGTAGTACGGAAATAAATGTGAAAAATCCACTAGATCCATGCATTTGATACACGAAGATTTCATATCGTAGTTTTCCAATACGAATAATTTAGATTTAAATCTTAAAACTTGAGGCTCGAATTTCAGCAAATTGAAAGGGTATTTCTTTTTATATATATATATTTGGCCAATCAAGAATACCCTTCCCTCCATTCATTTCTTCAAATATAAGTCATTGTAATTCAATTCGACAAGAACCACCCACCCATAAAAAAGAAAAGAGAGGAGAATTTAGCAGTAGGAGGTAGTACCGTGGCAACTAATGCTATACCTCCTTGTCATTTTTTGGCCTTGTTTTCCTCTGATCTCTTCAAATATCCTGTCATCCAAACATTAATGGTTCAGTCAGCTAAGGCTCCATAGAAGCACAAAAAAGAAAGGAAATAAAAAACAAGAAGCTCAGTGATGGGTATTGAGTACTTTTAAGAAGCTCAGTGCTAATTGAGTCATTGACTGAAAACACATCAACCATGGTAGATAAAAGGACTCCTCTTCTTCCAATGTCAGCTGCCCTTGTTGCTGCTTTGGGTGGTCTCTTACCTTCTTTTTTATTCACTGCATGAACATTTGATGAAGCAAACTTGTTGACTGTAACTGTCAGTGCCATCAACACGCTTTGGGATATTGAAGTCATCTGTTGAAAACCATTCGATAAACACCCGAACACAGCCACTCTCTCTGTAGCAGCTGTAGCGCAGCAGCCACCAGTTTTTGCTTCTCTGTTTCTTTCTTTTGGGGGGGGGGCTTATAGATGATGATGAGGTTTCACGGGTCTTATCTTCTTCCAACTCCAGTCCAAATACTTTGTTTTCTATCATCATAATATACAGAATTATCGCATTCAAAAGCTGTAAAAAAAACACACGCAAGGTGTTGGCACGTGCGAATCAGTCCTTTCTTTCTAATAACCGACATGTCAATCCTTCTCTAGAGAAATAACATGTCGGGGTTTTCTTTTTGTAAAAATTACTTTCCTTTCCATAGCTAGGAGTTTTTTTTTTTTTTTTTATAAAAAATTATTTTTTGCATTTTAAATCAAAATAATTTGAGAGCAGTTTTCAGCCTTGAAATGATGAAGCTTCTTATTGTCTCCCACAATAATCTCTCGGTTCTCAATTTTGGAGAGGATCTCCACCCTGCTATCTACTTTTCTTACAACTCTGATAATTCATCAAAGTTGGCTGCCACTCATAAATATCAGCGCACACACTGTCTACTTCTCTTCTAACCAAAGAAATCCCATTTGGATCTCCACCTAATTCTTCAAACACAACCAGCATGTTCCCTGTTGGCTTCAACCATGATCGAGGGACATGATACCTAAAAAATTACAAATCATTTGTCAGTTACATGAATGACTCTGAGAATCCAACAAGAAAAGTCTCTTTTCTTTTCTTTTCCTTCTCACCATCTCTAGGAAGCCTCGCCACAACCCAGCTTTGGAAAAGTAATACCTCATCTGACATGAAAAAGATTGCAATTTGGAACGTAAAGCTGATTTTACACTATGCAGCAAGTTCTAGTACAATACATCCTTACTATTTAAGAGGCATGGAGCTTGATTGTGCCACCTGAGAGAGTCTATTATTATAAGGCCTGAAGCAAGATTCTAAGAACACAAGTACATGCAAGAATGGGAAGATCGCAGGGAAGCA
>Ga0307517_10004801_pt1 | contig 20614 bp, 18 predicted proteins | sample 23_EM_MG_FD_194515 | JGI IMG/M metagenome (GOLD analysis project Ga0307517, IMG submission 194515) | Populus trichocarpa ectomycorrhiza microbial communities from riparian zone in the Pacific Northwest, United States - 23_EM | ecosystem: Host-associated > Plants > Roots > Unclassified | place...
AGCCAGTCCCGTACTATCTGAAGAGATAGTATTCCCCTACGCCTTATTAAAAAGAAGAAGACTTGCTCACTATAGGAAATCGCTATCGTTGCCTGTTGCACAACTACCTAACAATAGGATTGTTACAATAGGCTGGAACGAGGCCGCGCGACCCTTATTCGAGAAGTCGGTCCCTCTGGTCTTACTAACTTTGTCTTCCATAAGAATGTGGCAAAGGTTAAGATTCTGGTTTCCGGCGTTCTACTGGCCCCTACCGGCAGAGGTTCTCTGTGGAGACCTGAGGACTGGACCGGCGATAGGGCTTTTGATGGCCTCCGGACAGATATTGAGGGCTCGGACCCGGGTGTTATTGCTGCTGGTCGACCCAACATGCTTGGCTCTGTATTTACTATGAAACAGGCAGGCGCCACCTCTTGCGGCATTAGGTTCACCTTGGAGCGTAACGATGCCAGCGACAAGGTCCTCTTCTCAGGCCGTGTCTTTTTGTTTGGCAAGTCAAGGAATGCTAGGTTCTTTGAGGAGCACCGTTCGGCCCCAGTTTGCAACAAGTGCCTTCAGGTTGGCCATGTTGAAATGTTGTGTGCATTCCCTCCCTGTTGTTGTTTTTGTTTTGGGGATCACTTGTCGAAGTCCCACCGATGTGGGCAACTTAACTGCCCTGGTGAGAATGGTCAATCATGTAGCCACACTGTATGTAGGTGTATCCTATGCGAGAGATCGGACCACTTCACCGGCTATAATAGGTGCCCTGTGATTTTTGCTTCCGGCTCTTCCCCTGCCCCCACCGGTGCCACGTCTCCTGTTGTCGTGGATGATACATCTGTCACGGGTGTGTCCGAGCGGTCCAGGAATCGCCAACGCCGTCGTCGTCGCGGAATCGAAGTTACTATTACTTCGGAGGTGATGGTTGAAAGAGAGGTGTCGGCCAAAGGACTAGCTGATGACAAGGTTGAGGGCATGAAATATGCTGACAGACGTGCTGACCATCGAAGGGGCATGACTGACAGTGCTATGCCTAAGGCTAAGGTTATTCGGCCTAAGGTTGACAGGAAGAGTAAGGGTAAGGCTGTTGATGCTTATGAGCAGGCAGGCCCCTCCCGTATTACGGAAATTGTGGAACCAGCCCCCTCCGGCAGAGTTAACAAGGCCTCCAGGTCATCTAGTTGGACCGGTTTGTCGGCTGACTACCCACCCATTACTACCATCGATGACGATGAGTCTATGGGCTTTACTTTGGGCCTGATTGTGCCCCCAAAAAGCATTTTGAAGAGGCGCGCCTCTGATTCCGATATCACCTCGTCGGCCATTCAGGCCTAATGTTTATTACGACATTATCGATTAATGTTGGATGGAGTGGGGCTAACCGTTCGTTGGTGATGTATGTTTTTTCTTTTGTTGATTTAATTTTTATTATTGATCCCCCCCGGAAGTTGGATGGGGGTGGTGTTGTACATGAGCATGTGGATTTTAATTTGTTTTCTTTTGTTCCGGCGTCTGGTGTTGAGGTGTTTGTTAGGTCATCTTTGTCTGGTCTGTTCCTGGTGGACATACATGACATGGTGACCTGTGTGGTTATGTATGATTTGGGAGGGGTGAGGAAGAGAATTGGCGGTGTTTATGTTCCTCCAGGCGCGAGAAAGATGGAATGGCTGGCTTATGAGTCGACATGGGTGGATTGTGACTTCCTCATGGGCGACTTTAATGCCAAGCACGACGATTAGAACCTGGATTCGAGGACTGGCAGGAAGAACGCTATTTCTGACTGTCACGGCTTATGGCTGTCCCTATTCTGCGATTGAAAAAGGCTGCAAGTGCACCCTCCGACGGGATGCACGTTTAGAAATATCAGCGCTATTGATTTGTTTATAGGGTGTTCAATGACGAGGGTTTCTTACGATGGGAAAGCAGGCCTGGAGCATGTTGCCGTCATCGTGAGGCTGGAGGTGGACGAGCCGACGGATATGGTTAGATGGCGGCCAGCCTGGAGGAACGTTCCGGCATCCGATTGTGATAATATACTGGAACACGTTGATTCTGGACGAGATGAGGAGATGTGGTTGAGGCTGAGAAGTGGTGTGGACGCACTGCCGAGGTCTGGGAGAAATGTCGGATGGTGCCCCTTTTGGAACCCCGACCTGCAACGCATTCGTTCCGATTTAATTCGCATGAGGTGGATCAGACGACAGCTACCGGTGATTTCGGATGACTATAATATTGTTCGACGAGTGTATAGAGCCATCCTGTTGAGATCCCGTCAGGAATTTATTCGGGATACAATTGAAAAGGCCGGAGATCCTACTATCTTCAGACTAGCCAGACAACTGGAGTCAAGACGGACACTTCCTTCTATGAGGGACGATGAGAATCGGCTGGTTTGTCGCCACACTGACATCAGCGACCTCATCGCTGCCCAGTTGTGCCCTGGTGACGAACGACTATGGCATCCATCGGTGGTTGGGATGGACCCTGCCTGTGAGTTGGAATCTGCTATCAAGTGGAGCCCGACTAATACCGGTCCTGGTCTTGACGACAGTGGGTACCCCTTCATAAGATATTGGTTGAAGGAGAAACCGGATAGTTTAAGACGGCTTATCGACTATGGTTTGACAAACGACGTTCCCGACTGGCACTCTGCTCAGGTTGTACTTATACCGAAAGCTGATAAACCCTGTTATGACATTGTGAAGAGCTGGCGTATGATTCACCTGCTGCCGACAATTGCAAAGGTAGTGGAGAGGATCGTCCTCCTGAGGCTTGCCGAGCATGTGGTATTAGGCCGAACTCAGTTTGGGTCTAGACGCAAGCGAGGTGTACATGACGCGATGTTTGTTGTATTTGAATTTTAGCGACACAACGAGGGTTTTAAGTGTGTCATGCTTTCCATGGATGTTGAGGGAGGTTTTGACAATATCGACATTGACCTACTTTGTGATTTTCTGGCTGCCCGGGAATGCCCTGACAACCTGATACAGTGGGTTAGGAGATGGGCTGGTAACCGGATAGTTAGGTTCAGGTTCAATGGCCGGATATCGAAACCGTATTTCGTCAATCGTGGTATTCCCCAAGGTTCCCCGTTGTCGCACTTTTTGTTCAGAGTTTATGTCGCGGACATCTTTGAGTCTCGCCTCCGGTACTCCCCTTCGGTTCGCACTGTAGTTAGCAGTTATGTGGATGACGGGGTCATCCTTGTTGCTTCCGATAGCAGGGATCTTACAAGGTACACAATGGCGGAGTTGTTCAAAGACTGTGACAGGGTGGCGAGAGGTAGGAAGATGAGATTTAGCACGATCAAGACTAAGTGGATTGGTTTTGGAGAAACTACGTGGCAGAATTTGGATATTGATGGAGAAATACTGACGCCTGTGGAGGATCTTAGGGTTCTTGGTTATAGGTTTAATGTTTTTCTTAATATGTCTTCTCATGTAGCTTATTGGTTGGATAGAGGTTTGGGTGTTAGAAGGAGGATATCCGCGTTGGGGAGGAGGTTTGGGAGTGATGGCGGGCTGGATGCATTGTGCACTTACCGTTTGTTTCAGGCTGCCTACCTACCGACCGTCTACTTCAGGCTTGAATTTGTAACCGACTTTTTGTTGTATGTGAAGCGAATTCAGGTCCACGTCAACGATTGTCTTCGATCGCTATTCAGGTGTCCTATCAAGCTTGCTAACAATATTATGCTTGCGGAGTTTGGGACACCCCCAGTACATATACAAGGTTGATACCTTCAGAGACAATGTTACAGTCGCATGATTAACTACCGGTATTGCGATGACCATCCACGGTTCGGCGCAATTCGGGGCGACTGGGAAGTGGAAGGGATGTTGGCTTACCCGATGTTGTCAGATGAAATGAGGACAACTGTGCCGAGCTTCAATGTGTCGAAAGGGAAGGAACTGGCTGCGAGACTTTTTTATGAAGCCTATGAGGACGCAGTTCTGATTCCTGATCTCCTTATGATCTACAGTAATGGTTCGAAGAACGACAAGGGTACGGCGGTTGCTTGGACGACCGAGGAATGTGGGATGACGGAAGGCGCGAGGGCCTTTGCTACCCCATCGAGATGGAGCATTGTGGAATGCGAGATCTTCGCCATTATCGCTGCGTTACGAGATGTGCGCTTAGCCTTCGATGGCATGGTCATCATCTTTTCTGACTGCATCCCGGCCATTATGTGTATTGCACAGATAGAGCCTGAGGGTGAATCCGCTGGTATGTGGGACGTCTTGACACCCCTGTTCAAGCGCTTTAGTGCCGTCCATGTTTGCTGGATCCCTGGTCACGTGAGTATAGCTGCCAACGAGATGTCGGATGCCAAGGCCAAGGAAGCGGCTGGTGGTATTTTACATGCTCGAAACTGGGACGGTGTCGTGCTAGGTCTTGGCCATGCTATGATTGCCAGGGAGCTGCGGGCAACTGAATAGACCCATTGGCATAAATCAGAAGGTCACGGTTATTACGATCAATCTCCGAGGAAGCCCAGACACCTACAAGGACTTAGCAGGCTTGATCATTACATCTTGCTGAGACTTCGCAGCGGTACAGATGTTACTCAGGCTGGTCATGACGGATGTCCAGGTGCTGGTGATCGCTTCCACCTGGTGTCTTGCGACAGGTATCTTGCCAAACGCCCCCGTTTCCCGACTTTGTTTAATAATAAGCGGGTTTCTGAATGGCGTGACTGGTGGCAATCCCATTTTAATTTGGGCATGGGTATTCCATATGAGCACCAGGATAACAATGGCACGATCACCGTGTGTGGGAATCCCTTCCAGCGAACGGTTACACAACTGGTTAATGGCACTCTTAGCCTATTTCACCTGGGAGCTGATGACAGGTGGACGAGATGCCTGTTGAAGAGCTGTGACAAGGCAGATAGGTGCAAGATTCCGGTTAAGTTTATGGGCGGTAGCGGATTGAAAGTCACCCTCAAATGGTGGCCCGACAATGGTCCCTGCGGGAAATGCGGTAGCAATGCCAAAAAGCTGTCCGTTCATCTTAGTTGTCGTTCAGAATGCGCTATGCATTATTTTGGTCTATTTTGGAACAATATTATTGACGGCTGGGACCATGTGCCTATTGCAGATCGGAATACGACTGCTTTACAATGGTGGCTAGACCAGCCTGAGACATGTGTGTGTGGCTGGGATCTCCCCGGTGTTGTTGGAAATCACTTGAGGTTGAGAACTGGCACCAGATGTCTTGAGCGTATTGTGGCCATGTTTGTGGAGTGGGTTGAGGATGGTGGCCGACTTGTGCTAGCCGGTTTGAATACTTTGTGGAATCGCGGATAGATTGTTTGGTTTGCGAGATGGGCGGTGGTCCATGTGTAGTGATTTATTTTTGTTTGGTTGGATTTATGTTCTGGTTGGAGGGATGCGTGACCGGTTTGCCGGAATGTGGGCCTAGTTGTGGCTACAACCTCGCTTGCAGTAGTGTTTGATAGATGGCTATGAGAGGTGGATTTACTTTGTCGTACCCTGGTTGGGTGGTTTATTTTTGTGATTCCCGTGTGCTGGCCGGATACTCGGACTTCGGTCTACGAATCGCGCGGGTGTTACTTTTCCAGATGTACTGTGGGCTAGGCGGGGTTGGGACTGGCGTACTCCTTGGAACGTACTGCTGTATGGTTGTGCAAGCCCGGATAGGTAGTCGCTCCATTAGCTATATAGTTATAAATAAAAAGCATTGAAGCACAACGACACCTGTCCACTAACTCAACTAACTAGGGCAAAGACAGAAGTATATATCATCACAAACTCCTCCTATCCTCATCAGGAGGTACCTTCAAACAGTTTGCTCCTTGTCCCACCTTTCCCACTTTTTCCCGAAAACTCATGCTAACAAAATGCAGAAACAATCATCACTTCATCACACCCTCCGTACTTTTTCCCTCCGGGTGTCCTCCGGGTGTAAAACCCTTTTACTACCTTTCCGCCTCCGTTCCGATCGCTGCATTCCTACATAGGAAATGCTTTCCACAAACACACGCCCGGAGCCATATCCATATGCCCGACTCCTCTGCGCATAACAGCACTTCCCCGGAAGCTAGCTAAAGAACAAAGGAGATACCGGGAAAGTCTGGCGAGCAGCATTTCCAATAGTAGGAAGTGTTGTCGTACTCAAGAACGTAGAGAGTGCATATCCGAAAGTATAATTTCAACAGGGTTTGTTGAAAATGTGGGCTGCTGAGGTAATGATTTACGGTGAGAATTTTACGCAGTAGAGTAGAACCGCTTAAGTGGATATGGAGACCATGATTGATTGTGATAACTTGATGGAAAGGAAAGACTTAAGGAAAGTTGTGTACAGGAAGGTGTGAAGTGAGCAAAGGTGGGAAAGAAAGGCAAGAGAGGTGAAAACATTTTCATAGCTTGCTCGTCCTTTGTCTAGTGCGTATCGTACGTATACCCCAGCGGCCTCAGAGTGCGGGCACATCCCGCACCAAGTTCGGCCATTAAACTGTCATTTCCAACAGGGCTTTTTTTTGTCGTCTAGAATGTGTTACGTTGATGCCTCTACAATTGTTGGCGTTTTTAGAATCGTGGTTGGTATCATACAGAAAATCGCTTGGCTCCCGTCGGAATGTCTCTAAATCGCTTGTGAGTGAAGACTGGTATGGAATGGATATGGCATCTGGATGGCTATACTGTATTTGGATGTTTGTGCATATATCCTTTATATTGTTGTTTAGATAGAGGGATAGACGATTTAACGATATGGGTTCAAAATGTTGACTTTGGTTTTTATTGGGGAGGGGTTTTTTATTGGGGTTTTCCCTGGCCATATGGCTTGGGTTGTTATGGGTTTACTGCACTCATGCCCCCCACCCATACCGTAGGAAATATAGCGAACTGGGCCATGTGATATGTAGCCGAAAATTCCATACTCTCTGGAAAAGGCAGAGAAAAAATATAGTAAAAGGCAGCTACTAAGCCCCTGTAAGAGGGAAAAAAGGGAGCGAGGCACCAAAGCCTACCACGGGGAGCAACTCCGGCGAGCCGCCCGGTGTTCCAATTTCTATGGTACAGTACCTTAGGCACTAGGTGAAGGCGTGTGCATTCAGATTTCGGAATGTCGGTCCTTCGCCATAGTGAGATAGGATAGGAACTATAAACCCGAGAATCTGATTAAAGTTAACTTTTGTATGGCTACTCATTTAGGGTGTCTATACTCTCTTTTTTGGCACGAGTCTGCATCGATTATTTAGGGGAGGAAAAAGAGAGAATAGGGGATGGGGGGCATAAAGGGTAGACAAGAACTGGAAGCTAAGGCTAGTGACAACGCGCGATGTTATATACAATGGATGAAAGTCTAATCTATGAAATGGATCTTAATATAGCGAAAAATGCGTGGGTATCGAAAATTCACCACTCGTATTTTCGGATACTTTCTCGCTCGTGACAAGTGCCGGTACTGTCTGCTCAAATATTCCCCTCTCCAGAAGAGGGGGTCAAAAACGTAGAGCAAAAGACAGCCGATCAGCCCCGACGGGAGGCAGAGAAACCGCCAAAGCTTACCAGAGGAGGCAGCTTCAATAGCGGTGCTTAGTCCGGTTGTTCGAGTTTCTATGGTACATTAAGTACTGAGCGAAAGCCTATGCACTAAAAACCTGGAAACGCCGACCCTTCCTCATAGAGTTAAAATAGAGATTGTAAACTTGAGTCTGATCGGAATTAAATTTTGTGTAGTTACTCGTTTATAGCGTCTATACTTCCTTTTTTAACGAGCCTACATCGATTACTTAGGGAAGAAGAAAGAGAATGCGAAGGCTAAGAGACAAAAGTGAACAAGAAGGGGAAGCGAAAACTAGAGGTAGTCCACGGTGTTGAGTACAATGGACGAAAGTCTAATCTATAAAAAGGATCTTCTCAATACAATAGCACTCTGCCCCTCCTTCTAAATGCTCATAAATACTGACTGGAGACGCTCGCGTATATCAGGGGAACTCGAAACAAGCACACCTACAATCCCATGGAGTGCCGTGACACCGCGGGTAGGAGCAGATGAACGATGAAGGTTGTTGGGAAGTGTGTCGTGGGTGTTTGCACAGGAGGGTAGAATCCCATCCAGACTTATGGGGGATGTGGAAGGATGCGGAAGGGCCGATAGCATGACTAGATGGCCGATGTTTTCCTTCAGTTATGGGATGCTCCTGGGTGAGAATGAAAGCTGGCAGGATACCAAGGAAGCATCCGGAGGCGCTGCCCATCTGGATGTCCCAGCTGCTGCCCCGTTAGCTAGTTGAACTCAACACACACGCTTGACTGCGTATGATACCTATTCATTTTCTTTCCCTCCACTATGTAAACGCCAATATAGGGTTCCTTTGGCGGGGCATAGCAGAGGAGGGCTCCTGAGGATAGGGTGGCGGAATAGCCCGAAGGGAGAAATGCCGATGTCTGCAGGAAGGTGCCATCGCCCGGAAGAAAAAGGCTAATGGGATGGGGGAAGGGTGGTGGTGGGGGGGGTAGCAGGGGTATCCGTGGGGGCATCGCGATAATGGTAGATATTCATGTTCAAAGGCCGCAATGGGGCTTATGTCTCTTCGACCCTAGGTCGCCCGCGGCACTTTCGGGCGTTGGATCCTGCGATAGAGGAGGCTTCTCCTCTCTTTTGCGCTTGGCATAGAGGGGTGGTGAAGAGCTAGATCTGCATGGTATGTTGGGAGTGACATCTCCACGTCCCCTTAGAAGCTCTACTACCCTCTCATGCTTATTCCGGGCGGCCCACCCGAGTGGTGTATTACCCACGCAATCCTTTTGGTTGATATCACAACCTTCCCTCGTCACCAACACATCCACAATCTCAAAAATCCCAAAAAAGGATGCGCAGTGTAGTCCAGTGAACGAAGAAAAACACTCGATCTTACTGAAATCGTCCGGATTCAGGGCGTGCTTCAAGAGCAATTTAACAGATATATGGTCACCGTAATGGGCAAACAATTCTAATGCAAGAATCTTAACGCGGTCTGAGAATTTTCGCCTTGCGTGGACTCCCCAGTGAATAGAAGAGTATCCGAGAAAAGGTGTTCGTATGGGGTTGGGGGGCTCACTGGCAGGGGGGCTCTTAAACTGCTGAAAATTTAGATAGGTCAAGCAAGTTTCCGCGATTGCCGGGTGAGCTCTGCCGGCAAAGTCGGGATGAGCGGAGAGGTAGTCTTGGAGAGTTGAATTAACCAAGCGGACAGTGGAGGCCTTTTTATCCACCGCAAGAAGCCCTTGACAACAGTCCGACAATGTATTTATTGAGGGAACGTTTTCGGGATCGAGGTTCACCGATCCTATTTCAACCGCAAGGGCATGGCAGAGCTCATCCGCTCCCAGTGGCCGCTCCGAGTGCGAGACCCACATGAGAGCGGCCATCCCAATTTCCTCCCTAACCTTGCCCTGCGCCTTTACCCGGCTCAGCATTTTATCGTAGGCATCCTTCAAGCGTCTCGTCATTTCCCCAAGCCTCTCCCGCCTGGTGGAGATCTTCTGTTCTTTTAAAATTGACTCCATTATCAGAGATACTAGCAGAAACCTAGACATATACTTGTTAGTGAATTACTAGGATCTTCCGGTGTCTCCCCCTACATACATTCCCGAAACCACTGGGGGAATCTTATATAGGATAGCTTCTTTTAGGCTAGCATTCATCGCGTCTTTGTTGGTGTCCTTCTCCAGTTTAGCAAGGATATATGTGAAGATGTCACTTCTGTTGAGTTTGATCTCCATAAACGTCGCTGTTTCAGCAAATAGAATCCGAGTCCCGTTCCGGATGTGCGATCTTCCAGTCAGGAATAACCGGGTACCCGGCGACCTCCTGAGAATTTCCTGTAACGATTCTAGCACCTCCTGTAGATCTGCCGCACATTCATCTAGAGCGTCAACACATATGAATATGCGCTGCGAAGTGGAGGCAGTTTGGAGCATCTCTAAAATTTCAGAAAGCTGTGGCTCCCGGCCACCTGCAACCCTTTTATGATTGGAATATGCCCTGAATATCTCTTCTGGAATCTCTGCTAATCCACCGACTATCTGTCTAAGCAGGGCCCCTAGCATCGCTCTTAGAGAGTGCTCCTTCCTGGCAGCGAAGTCGAAATAGAAGCAAGCAACAATGTTTTTCTCGCTAGCCTCGTCGCCCAAGGCATCTACAACTGAGGAACTAACACGATGCCTTGTTAGCAATACCGTTCTCAGTTTTTCCCTCTTAGTGTTGACTCTCTTACGTGAGGTAGGTCTTTCCGACCCCTGGACCGCCGTAGCAAAAAAGTGTTCTGTTGGGGTATTTATTTCGGCAGGAAGCACCGCGCCAGTTTCGAAATTCGGTCGTTTGAAGAAGCCAGTCTCCCACCTTGGGAACCCGGCAAGAGCGAATATCATTGTGTCTTATTCGGGGCTCGAGTGGAGAGAGCCATGATAGGATTTCCGTTCTCTCACCTGGCGGGCGAGTGACGGTATTAAAAGAATTTGTATTACCCGACAAAAGGTTCATCTTCTGTTCTCGCTGAGGAGTGCTGCAGAGGATAAAAGTCTAGAGAGCGCGTGGGTGGGCCAACAGAGTTACCGATGGATAGCGTTGTTGGCACTAAGTCGCCAGTGTTTGTGCCATAGCACAACCCCCCAAATCGATGTGCCCGGCACGGCACCATGTAATGCCCAGGCAATACATGTACAAATAAAGTGGCTTCTTAAGAAGAAAAAACAAAGAAATCATCTACAAGCCCAATTCATATTAAATATCCCCCATTTCCCATCCTTTTGAGTTCACACTGTGCTGAAGAACATGAATATTTGCTTCCTCAATAACAGGAACCAGCCCACAACAATTGAATTGGACCACGTAGTACCATCAGCTAATCTCACCACACTCTGGCATTTCGTAGTGCTGTGCCGGGCACATTGGCATGGAACAAGGCACTTCAAGTGCCAACAACGCTACTGATGAGAGAAAAAGTGGGGCAATCTCTCAGCCTCGAACTTTGTGAAACCAATATACGGAATATGATATGTACGATCTTAGTGACAAAATTCGTTGGCACCCCTCCCCCTCCCCATTTTACACCAATAATGGCTGGTTTAAGCACTAACAACTTGTCTAAAAGCAATATAGAATCAACAAAACCAACGATAGTGTAGGCAATCCCCCAGGCTTTCTGGGTAGAAACTACGAGACCCCACCCCCACCCCACCGCGAGGGCAAAGAGCCCGGGATCTAGATTTGATACTATTTTGGAATGTATTGTGCTCGTACAATTTGGTGGAAGTTGGATTGGCGCTAGTCAGGATTTTCTTGAACCTGTCCAACCACCGTTGCCTATGTGTTTAAGCTGTGACGAACTTGCCCTCCCCGTGGCCTCCTGTTGGCTCGGTTGCCTCAGTTTCGCTTTAGCTCCAATCCGACTTTTACCTGATTATCCCCTGCAGTGTTGATAGTGCCGAGTTTCCCTACATCACTCCAAAATGCAAACCAAAAAAACTAGCTTCCCACTTTGATATGTCAATCGAGTGATATATCAAGAGAATTTTAGGTCAAGTTATGATGCAGATCTTTTTCCATCAACAGGAGCACTAAATCTGATATGAGAGTGATGTTAGCCATAGCTGCGAGGTAATGCGCCCGTTGATATTCACTAACCAACACCCAGAGTCATGTGATAGCTTTACACCTCCATGACATTGAATCCACCAATCAAAGAAATGCGCTAATTTCACTAGTGTCTCTAGCATGATGTAGGAAATTCGGCACTATCAACACCGCAGGGGATACAGTACCTCTTGCATGAGAATCTCATATAAGATTAGAGGTACCTTTTGCCTGCTATCATTATCTCTGGCATTACGCCATGGGCATTAGCTGACAGCTTGCCACTTATGAATGATAATATCTAGATCGCTCCGAAGGCTCTAGCAGGTTTCGAATTATTATTTTTCGCAATCAGCAAAGCTGAGATCTCGCGAAACGAAAATGCCCATTTTTGACCTAAAATGGGGGGGCTAGACGAATTTTGTCACCAAGATCGCACAGTACAGTACCGGCACCTGTAAATGGAAATGAAAAAAAGAGTGATGCGAACTTGTTCTCATTGGCTCCTGGCTCACTTGGCAAGTGTGAGAGAGCAGGGCATCAGTAAATTCAAATTATCATGAGTTTCCACATCGCACCCGCGCGGCAGAATTCGGGCCGGACCCTTTGTATCATACAGTATCATAGGCGCCTTGCCACCTCAAATGTCCGGCTTCAACTCGGCCGCGCGAGGTTGCCTCATTTTCTCCCCCAAAACGGCCAGGAGTGATTCGTTCTCCATGTTTAGTCAAGTGTGCTTTCCTGAAGTGTTTTTTTTCTGCAGCCAGGGGGTGGATTAAATCTGTCAAAGACCTGCTCAAAAGGACCACCGGAAGTCCCAGCCCTTCGAGAAAAGCCACCCCTCCATACTCGAGTATGCCTCCCACAGATCTCATTCCTCCTTCTAGTCACTTGGAAAATTCCCTCTTTGGAACAACCCAACACCAGAAAAACCTTCATACTCGAACACTCCCCTTCGCGCCAATAGACTACGGGATGGCAAGCCCCCTAATCCTTAGCCAAGAGTTTATTGTGTCTGCTAGCTCAGATGCGGATAAGAAGCTGGCCTACTGGAGTAGGACAGTGCTTGAAAACGTATGAAGGAATATATTTCTTAGCCCCGATCTTACTTCTGGGGTCAGGAATTTCTACTCTAGCTTTTTTATCCAAAGTGGGATTCCTAAGGCATCATACCATCTCGGCAACAAAATTCACAGCCCCCCTCATTTTACACCAAAAGTGGCTGATTTTGGACACTCATTACTTTTGGACTTCACCTGCGAAACGATACGATACACGGCGAGTGACTAGCGGTGAAACGAAACGCCAAGCAACTCACAACGAAAACGATCGCTCAAGGGCGGGGAAAATCGTTTCACCAACAACCTCAGGCTCGTGCTCAACGACGACTACCGGTACTACAACTGACTAACTAACTAAGGGCGATCACAGGAGTATATATCAATCACAAAGACATCATATCCATCCATGAGCCACAGTGCTGCTCCATGTAAGTCCCCTCCCCCGGGCTGACAACAGGAAAACAAACTATCCCACTGCCGTCGGGCTTCCAGCTCTCTCACGCTGGCCTTACCATACCTCCGCTTTTCCCCCAACTTTCCCAAAAACTGCACGATCCCAAAACTATCGCGCATTTACGCCTATGAAATGCTTTCCACAAACACGCCCGAAGCCGAAACATATGCCCGAATCCTCAGCGCATTTCCGAAGTCAAACAAGTGCGTCCCCGACGGCTATCTAAACAACAAAGGAGGTAGCGGGAGAGCATGGCGAGCAGCATCATTTCCAACAATAACCTATCCCAAAACTATACAAATTTAATAAAACCAAGCTATAGTTTAGGCAATTAATTGCTGAAACTTTCTAAATAAAAATTATGAGAAATTTCCCATTCTCCTGCAAGAGTTGAAAGCTTAGGATCGTCGTTGGATGTCGTTGTAATGTATTATACCTTTTGGATGGGACACTCATACAAAATCAGAGGTGTGATACCTTTTTTTGCCCACCACCATTACTATCAGTACCCCACCACAGGCGTTAACAGAGCTTGCCACATAAATGATAATACCTAGATGGGTCTAAAGACTCTGAGAAATTTTAACTTTTGTTTTTGCACAACTAGCCAGTGTTCCGACCGCCCAGTCCGTCCGTCCGTCAGTCTTGGAGGCAGGACCGGACGGACCGCCCGTGGTATGATAGTCCGTCTTTTTTCGAGTCTATGGACCGACTAGGGCAGATGGAGGTAGGGCTCTGTGGTGTTTTTCTGTTACACCTCTTTAGCTGGCATGCTCAGAAACTTCAAGCTCACGATTTGATCCCGCTCATAGTTTATGAGAAGGCAGGTCATGTGCTATATCTGTAAACTAATAACCATGGAAGAATACATCTTTATGAAATAAAAAATCCAAAAGTGTTTTCCAAATTAGAACACAAAAACCACTGGCATGAATCTGCAGAGGGCACTAGCACTATCGTCGTAGGAAAGTTCTGATATTTGGTTGCGGATATCCGGACCCAAGAGGATCGATTGAGTTTCCCAGTAACTCTCCTGGGAAATCCCAGACATTGTGCTGCGAGCCAACTTGGTTGCATAAGTTCTTTGACCTTTTTGCCGCATCACCACCGTGACTATAGTTAAAGCAAAAGACTTATGGAAGTATTTAAAGGAGAAAATAAGGCTCGTGGCGGAATGATTAGCTCAGTCTTATCTTAACACTTGGAGCACTTGATGATCTATTTAACCTTCTTCTCTTTCTTGTAAGCGTATCGTTTATTGTGTCGGTTACAAGCCATCATCATATATTGCTCATAGTTTGTCTGCAGCCCCCGGCTCTACAGTCTTTTGGTACTCCCTATAGTCCCGCACACAATCCCGGCCGTCCTGTCATCCCCCCTGCCGTCCGCCCAAGCAACCGCTTTCCCGTTTGTCTCACTATAATAATAGAGGCCTAGCGTGTAGGGCCCGGCGGCCCCAGGCTAGCCCGGCAGTCCCCCGAGTAATTTGCCCTACACACGTGGCTAGCGGCCCCGTCCCGTCCCGTCTTCTTGGAATTATCCCCGCCGTCCCTGTGGGGCCCCCGGACGGTTCGGAACACTGCGACTGGCTGTGATTTTGAGGTGAAAAGGCCCATTTTTGGTGTAAAATGGGGGGGAGGCCACGAATTTTATCGCCAATAGCGTGCAATGTATTTATCATTACTGAGAGGAAAGGATAGCTCGGGCAACATTAAGAAAACACAAAGGAGAACCGGATCTAGAAAGCAATAACTATGTATACTGAAAATTCAAGTTACAGTCTAGACTAAACCCTGCGGTTAAAACAGTACTATATCCCCCTCTAAATTCTATGAACAGGGCCCAAATGGCTACTCTACTAAAATACAAATACTTAGATCTTGGAAGGGTATATATATATACATTCCTAGGAGTTTCCTTCGAAAATCACGGCTAGGTATGATCTCTAGGGTCAGGTTTGAAGGGCCCTGGTGAAAGGAACGACGCTGTCTGCAGGACTGAATCATACACTTTCGGCGGTAGAACGGGGCCCAAAAGGGAGGGCGTAAATCGTGGTGGGAGGATATTTATGAGCTTGTTGCAAATATGATACTCAAGTTCTGGGAAGGTAACGAGGCTTATATCCCCCCAGCCTAGGTTAAGGTGGGTCACGAGGTTTCGCATCGTAGAGGCAGTATCATCGCAACACCAGCCTTGCGCGCTTGCGGACGGTGAGGGGAGAGGATGGTGGCGTATGGCTAGATCTACCGGGCCTATTGGTGGTGACATCTTTCCGTTCCTTGAGTAGATTAACTACGCCCTCATGTCCTTTCTCAGCAGCCCTCGAAAGTGGCGTCTGGTCCTCCATGTCTCGCCGGTCGGGGTCGACATCATCTCGGCCCAGCAGCAACCTCACTACTCCCTCATGGCCGTTATAGGCAGCTCCTGAAAGTGGCGTCCGGCCCTCCATGTCTGGCCAGTTGGGGTCGACATCGCTCCGGCCCAACAGCAGTTCTACTACTCCCTCATGGCCGTTCCAAGCGGCCCTCGAAAGTGGGGTTCGGCCATCATTGCTGTATCGGCCGGGGTCGACATCACCCCTATCCAGGAGTAGCTTCACTACTCCCTCGTACCCATTCTCGGCAGCCCACAAGAGCGGTGTATGGCCAAGTATTGTATCCGGCAGGTCGGGGTCGACCTCGCTCCTTTCCAGCAGTAGCCTCACTACCCCCTCATACCCATTCTCAACAGCAGACGAAAGTGGCGTTTGCCCAAACATCCCGTCTGGCCGGTCGGGGTTGACATCGCTCCTTTCCAGTAGCAGCCTCACTACCTCCTCACGTCCATTCTTAACAGCCCACGCGAGTGGTGCCAAGCCCTCGTAGTCTGGCCTGTCAGGGTTGACCTCCGCTTGTTCTAATAGAAGCTTCGCTACTTCCTCACACCCATTCCCGGCGGCCTGCGAGAGGGGTGTTCTGCCCCTATTGTCCGGCTTGTCAGGGTTGACCTCCTTTCGCTCCAATAGAAGCTTCGCCACCCCCCCATGCCCATTCTCGGCGGCTCGTGAAAGGGGTGTTTGGCCCCCATCGTTTGGGTTATCAGGGTTGACCTCCTCCCGTCCTAATAGAAGCTTCACCACACTCTCATACCCATTCTCGGCGGCCCGCGAGAGGGGTGTTTGGCCACTATAGTCTGGCTTGTCAGGGTTGACCTCCCGCTCCAATAGAAGCTTCGCCACACCCTCATACCCATTCTCGGCGGCTTGCGAGAGGGGTGTTCGGCCCCTATTGTCCGGCTTATTAGGGTTGACCTCCTCCCGTCCTAATAGAAGCTTCACCACACTCTCATACCCATTCTCGGCGGCCCGCGAGAGGGGTGTTTGACCACTATAGTCTGGCTTGTCAGGGTTGACCTCCGCCCGCTCCAATAGAAGCTTCACCACACCCCCATGCCCATTCTCGGCGGCTTGCGAGAAGGGTGTTCGGCCCCTATTGTCCGGCTTATTAGGGTTGACCTCCTCCCTTTCTAATATAAGCTTCACCACACTCTCATGCCCATTCCCGGCGGCCCGGGAGAGGGGTGTTTGGCCATTATAGTCTGGTTTGTCAGGGCTGACCTCCTCCCGTTCTAATAGAAGCTTCGCCACACCCTCATACCCATTTTCGGCGGCTTGCGAGAGGGGTGTTCTGCACCAATTGTCCGGCTTGTCAGGGTTGACCTCGGCCCGCTCTAACAGAAGCTTCACCACACCCTCGTGCCCATTCTCAGCAGCCCATATGAGTGGTGTATTACCCATGCAATCTCTTTGGTTGATATCACAACCGTCCATCCCTACCAACGCAGCCACAATCCGAACAATCCCAAAGAAGGATGCACAGTGTAGCCCGGTGAATGAGGAAAAATCCTGGCTATCATCAAAACGATCAGGATTCGATATGTGCTTCAAGAGAAATTGGGCCGATACATGGTGCTTGTAATCGTCAAATAGCCCCAGTGCAAGAAATTTAGCATGGTCTGAGAGCTCCCTCTTCGCGTGGGTTCCCCAGTATACAGAAGAGTACCCGAGAAAGGGATCAGGGAGGTAACTGGGCGGAAAGCTCTTGAACCGCTGAAAATTTAGATAGGTTAAGCAGGTTTCCGCGATTGTGGAGTGAGCACTAGCGAAAAGGTCGGGGCAAGCGGAAAGGTACTCTTGGAGGGTTAAATGGATCAAGCGGACAGTGGAGGTCCCCTTATCCACCGTAAGAAGCCCTTGGCAACAGCTTAACAAGGCCTCTATTGAAAGAACATTTTCGGGATCCAGGTCCGCTGACCCTATTTCGACCGCAAGGGCGTGACAGAGTTCATCCATTCTCAATGGCCGCTCCGAATGCGAGACCCACATGAGAGCGGCCATCCCAAGTTTCGCTCTCCCCGTACTCTGTGCTTTTATCCGTTCTACTGTTGCACCGTATGCGTCTCCCAAACTCAATCCATTTGCCATTGTGTTCAGCCTTTGTCGTCTGCGGTAGGTTGTTGTTTCTTGTAGGATTGCCCCGATGCTTAGAGAAACGAGGGGAAAACTGGATATATATCTGTTAGCGGATAATCCAGGGCAGGGTCATAGTCTCGTTGCTACCACGTACATTCCCGAAATAGCTTTTGGAATTATCTTTAGAATTTCTGCTTCCAGACTTCTATCCATCGCATCCGGAGTTGTGTCCTCGACAAGCCTAGCACGGAGATACCGGGTGATGTCCCCTCCGCTGGGGCTTATGCATGCAAATATTACTCTCTCGTGAAAATACCTCTTAACCACACCCTTAATGTGCGCTCTTCCAGTCAGGAATAACCGAATGTTTGGAGACCCCTGGAGAATCATTTGTAACGAATTAAGAACATCTAGCTGATACCTTCCCATGCACTCATCCAGGGCATCAACACATAAAAATGTGCATTGGGAGGAGGAGACGATTCGGAGCATCCTTACAAGCTCAGGAAGCCGTGGTCCCCGTCCATCATCGAGATTTTTCTGGTGGTGATATACCTTAACTATCTCTTCTGGAATCTCTTCTAATCCGCAAACTAGCTGTTTAAGCAGGACACCTAGCACACTTGTCGGAGACTGCTCCTTCTGGGCAACGAAGTCGAAGTAGAAGCCGGCGGCAGCAATATTGTTCTTGCTGGCCCGGTCACATAAGGTATCTATTACCAGGGAACTAACATCGTGGCTTGTTAGCAATACTTTCCCTTTTTTTCCTCTCAGAGATCATCTCCCTTACGCGATGTAGGTCTTTCCCACTCCCGGATTTCCGTAGCAAAACATGGCCGCATTATCGGATTCATCTCGGCGAGAAACGTCGGACCAGCTCTGAAATGCCTGCGTTTGTAAGAGCCAGTCTCCTACGCCGGGTACCCGGTCTGCCTGAAGGGCCCGATGCCGCGTCCCCGGCTCGAGTGGAGATAGCCATGCTAGGATTTCAGGCCTCTGATCGGACACATCAGGCACAGCGTCGCAAGTATCAGAAAAAAGGTCGAAACCATCACTAGCAGGAGCAAGGTCGAAAATAAGAGATTTGGGGTTTTGACCGTAATCAAACATTTTCTTTATTTCTGCAGGGGGTTTGTGGAGGGTAGTTGATTGAGATTTCAGGTGTTGGCAGAACGCCTGGGAGTTGGGGGAAAGCAGCAACCGTGTGGAGTTTTGTACAGTCTTTCATCAGGTCTTGACGAATATTACCGGCTAACGAACAGGGATTAGCAGGCATTTTTTGTTACCCTCCTCGATTTGTTACTGGCCGAATACCCCTGTCTTTAACCCCTGATATTCGTCAAGACCCGATTCAAGACAGTATCGAGATTTTGCACGGCCGAACGCACTCCAGTTGCCACAGTAACAACGTGGGTAAGGGTTACTGGAGTGCAGGCAGGAAGTGCGGGGGCTCGCACGCACTCCTGGAGTGCAGCCTTCTGCACGCACTTCGCTTTGAATTTGGAGGGTAAACAAATGATATGATTTGAGGATTTCAATGTCGTAACCAAAACCCTATTCAAACACACCGAACAATGTAGTACCCTAGATAGTCAAAATCCCGAAATGGAAAAAGTGTTTAAAATAAATATAAAATAAATAAATAAGAATACGCCGAACAATCTCTCACTATGATAGAGAATAATCATGCTTGCTAAGAAGTTGAAATTTGCTAAGAAATTGAAGTGCGGGAGGCAACAGCTGCAAAACCTCGCTCTTTTTCCATCTTGCACTTGGTTTACAATTCGCTCCCGCGGAGTGCGTGCAGCCAGTGCAAAATCTCGATAGTACGAGTAAATATCCGAGGACGGTCCGGCCCCGTGGCAAAAAGCGACGGTGGCACCAGGCATCCCACCCGCCCAAGCACCTATCACCAAAGGACTCGCCACAAGCCGTACAATTACACCGCACAGTACTCTACACCATGAAAGCCTAAATTTACTACAGTAGTAGGGCACCAAAGGGCCATAAGCACAAAAAGCTCCCCCCGATGATGGGAGAGAAAATTTAAAGCTATTTGCCGGGTTTTCTGATCTCTATCGGCCTACTAAGTATTACGCACGACCTTTTACTTCCGCACAGGTGTACTTTTACTCTACTCGAGTACCGTAAAAACTTTTGCGATTCGCCGTCTCAGGATTTCTAGAGACCGAGTCATTAGCCCAAGATAGGTTTAGTTTGGAAAGCTGAGAAGATCAAACAAGGCCAAAGCACTCAGGCTATACCATGTTAGGAAAGTATTCATCCATCTCAAGAAACTTTGTCTCTGAATCCCGAGATTTGCAACCTAACCGATATGGCGAATAGCCAAAGTTCTTACTGTACCACCTCTTCCTGAGACGTCGAATCGCAAAAGTTTTTACGGTACCGTAAAAACTCGAATAATTGAACCGTGTGCTATGAGGTCCAGAATTTCCTTCTCCGGAACGGGGGCAAAAAACACAGCAAAAACACAGTCCCTTTCCCCCTTCCGAGACAGAAAAAGAAGAAAAAAGTTTCTCGACCTTACTAAGAGAGGAAAGTCCAACGACATAGCACACGGTTCAATTATTCAAAGATTCTACGGCAGTATCATACCGGCACCTCACCGTAACACAATTAACATCCTACAGCTAAACAGTAAACCCCTCGCGGCCACAGCTCCCACAGAATCGATGACTGGGTGGCAAAGCACGACCGAATTTTTCCCCGCGAACAAATAGCCTTCAAGAACGATATGCCGTAAACCATCCCGGCATGATACACTAAGGCACCATATCATATTACTACACCCGCGATAGGACGACGTTTATGAACACAGCAGGTACAAGCACCCAGGTGCTGGGCACAGTGCCCGGGAGATTTTTTCGTGCAAAACAGGGATAATCTCGCTAGCCGTCTGGCATTGTCTTGTGCGAAAACACCTCATAACACAATAGGGAGGTTTTGCTACGACGGTCGTCACTAGAACTGTGCTTAAATCTTGGCAAAGTTCGGTGTGGCGACAGTGGACTTTTTTTCGTCGTTTTGCTAAGAAAAGTTAACTTTACCAACAACTGTGCA
>Ga0307517_10004802_pt1 | contig 20614 bp, 19 predicted proteins | sample 23_EM_MG_FD_194515 | JGI IMG/M metagenome (GOLD analysis project Ga0307517, IMG submission 194515) | Populus trichocarpa ectomycorrhiza microbial communities from riparian zone in the Pacific Northwest, United States - 23_EM | ecosystem: Host-associated > Plants > Roots > Unclassified | place...
TATATATATATATATATATATATATATAAAATAAATTGGTTTTTAAAATTATTTTGAAATAATTTTTTGTATTTTTAAAATATAATATATAATGAGACGTTTTTCATTATCGTGAAAATATCTTTTAATTGCAAATAAACGTTTTTTATTATCATGAAAATATCTTCTAATTGCAAATAATCTTTCCATGTTACTTGTAAAAAAACACAAACCTTTTATTTTTACATTTCCATTCATTTTATAGCATCATAATTCTTTTCCTTCTCAATATTATATATAAAAAATTCTGATTATAATGGATTTTTTTGATTTTGAAGAGTTTCTCTATGCAAGAAAACAAATAAATTAATTATTTTCTCTTAGTCCTCCAGAAGTCATCAATCCATCTGCGAACAAATCATTCTTGCTTGGAAAAAGTATGAGAATAAAAGATTGAGAAACAACATGCACGATCAATTCTATTGTTTATTCAACTATCACAAAGTAGCCAGCACAAGCGTGGTTTTACCTATCTGGTGCCCAAGATCTGTACCTCTCTTTAAGGAAAAAAAAAAACCTGAGTTTCCCTTAAAAGTGGAATTTGATGAACCATCTTTCTCTTCTATCATAATTTTTGTCTCTTTGAAAAGATTTGGAAAGAAATAGGAAAATGAATCATACAAATGTGAAAAAAAATACAAAAATGGATGATCCAATCAATACTTTTCAAATTAAACTATCTTGATTGCCTCATCGAAACAAGAAATTTGTACTATTTTTTTTTTTTAGTTTAACGTGGGTGTTCGGGTTAGTTTGCGCGCACCTCGACTAATCCCACGAGCCCTGAAGTTAACGACCATGTAAGCCTCCAGTGGCCATCATATGAGCAACCACATGACTCGAACCTGAGACCACAGATGAAGCAAACCTCTTGATCCTAAATTTTTACCACTGGACCACCACTTAGATAGTTGAAATTTGTACTATCTTGGTATATAGAAACCTAGATGGCATCTTGCATGTACATGAACTAGTAGAAAATTAGGTTATGACCCTCCACAGCCTTATAATCTAAGAACATTTCATGTCAATATGCATAAAATTTATATATGAAAGAAAACCAAGTTCTTTAACCATTCACCCAAATGAAATCTTGGTATAGTTGTCTAATGGGATCATAAATAATATTTTAATGATGAAACAAAAATATTTAGGAGAGTTTTCTAGGTATTTAAAGTTATAATTGAGGTTTCGTAACAGTTATCTACTCCTATCTATCTACTTGGGAAGTTATTGATAATAGTTTTTTTTTTTTTTTAACAAAAATAATGAGATATTTCCTTTTATTTTAGCTCTGGTTTAAGAATGTGTATCAAAATATGTGTATTATTAGATATATACAAGGGAATTATGAATGCAATAGCAAAGATACGACTTCAGTTGGTTAGATATATGTTACTGATATTATTTATTTTATTTTTTTAGCAACTTCAACACTAGGTTTAAAAATCCAACTTTGAAAAACATTACAGAAAATATGTGTTATGAAACATTAAAATTGATTATAATTTTTAGATTTATTAAATTAATCAGATATAAAATTATATTGAATTAATTTTTACATGATTAAAAATATTATTAATAATATTTAAATATTTTTTTATATGATAAAAAAATTAATCGCAATGTTACTAGGGTTTAACACTTAAATTTGTTTGTACAACATTACATAAATGTATATTTTTTTTTTAGTTTAACGTGGGTGTCCGGGCCATCTTGCGCGCACCTCGACTAATCCCACGGCCCCTGAAGTTAACGACCATGTAAGCCTCCAGTGGTCATCATATGAGCAATCACAGGGCTTGAACCTGAGATTACAGAGGAAGCAAACCTCATGATCCCAAGCTCTTACTACTGGACACCACCTTACATAAATGTATATTTATACACGCATGTGCTTGCAGTTGTAGCTTCGGACGCAGTAACATGGCAATTGATAATTGAAGCGTTGCCTATTCTTGCTTTAGCATATAGTATATAACACGGAAAATCAGCTGTCAACTCCCTTTCCAATCACCGAGACATCGGAAAGCTGACAATTTGGGGCCACAACACAACTGATATTTAATCATAGCTGTGTAGAATTAAATTCTTGGATGATTATTGTATACGCCTACGCTCCATTTACATGAAAATTGTCGTTTCTGTTCCTCCAGTTTTCCAAGTGCCTAGAGGTAGAGTGGGGGGTTGCAAATTATGGCCAGCACATGCAGCAGCTGCTAATGGAAAATAGAGGGTGACCCTTTAATTCTAGGGTAGATTGTTGACGCTACCAATGGCCTATACAGCTATACTTGATCCAAAAACCAAGCAATGAATAATTGCTCATTCAATTTACTAGCTCGCTCACAGCATAACGTTCTCTTGTACTGTATATATACTTGATCCGTAAGATTTGAACTGGCAAGGGAAAAACGCAGAAAGACATAAAAGTCTGTCAGTTCTTCACATCATGGTACAATCAAAGAAGTTCAGAGGTGTCAGGCAACGCCACTGGGGCTCATGGGTGTCTGAGATTCGTCATCCTTTACTGTACTGGTTTTGTTCTTATGTTTCTCAATTTCCTATATTTATTTATCTATCTATTCATTCATACCTGTTTGAAAATGATTTCTAAAATTCAAAGTGTTTTGGGGTAAAAAAAATAAAAATCGTCCCCAGTACTTTGCTATCATGTTCTAGCCTTTTTGCTCCAAAGTCTTAGTTTTCTTTTGTCCTTTTGTTTTCTCTTTATTGGTAGCCTTAAACTTTCATGGGTTCTTGATTATTGCGCACAGAAAAAGAAGGGTGTGGCTTGGAACATTTGATACGGCTGAAGAGGCAGCAAGAGCCTACGATGAAGCAGCGATTTTGATGAGTGGCCGTAACGCCAAAACAAACTTCCCTGTGGTTGCAAATCAAACAAGAAATGGTCAGAACTCTCCCTCCTCCTCGTCAGCTCTTAGTGCAAAACTACGCAAATATTGCAGATCTCCATATCCTTCCCTAACTTGTCTAAGGCTTGACGCCGAGAATTGCCACATTGGAGTCTGGCAAAAGCGTGCCGGTCCACGTTCGGTTTCAAATTGGATTATGACTGTAGAGCTTGGAAAGAAGGATGGACGGCAAGCCCCGGAACAAAAGATTCTCATCTCAGATACATCAGATATGGCAGGCCAAGAAGGTGGTAGTGATGATGGTCCAGATGACGAGGAAAGGGTTGCATTGCAGATGATAGAGGAGCTACTTAACAGGTAGAAGGGAGTTGCATCTATGGACGACAATAGGTTTCTAATATATTTATATCTTTCTTATTGTTATCAATATATGTACTTTATTAATATTGAAATACATATATATTATATTAAATTAAAAAAATTACTTTCAGCATGCGCACACATATATATGAGATATTTTTGAATTGGGTGTAGATTGACTTTTGAGTATAATCATCGAAGCATTCAAATTTATTATTATGAAAATATCAATATTTAGCTTCTTTTAATTTTAAATTCCTATAGTATATTCTCATTAAAATAAATTATAAAGGGAATATTTTTTTTTTCTATTTCTTCTATCACTATAGTATATTTTATGGTTCACACACACATGTAATATAATTGTAACATCTACAGGATATTAAATAAGTTCCGAAAATAGATAACTTTTGAATGAATAATATTCATCAAATAATAATGTTCAAATTTCCAAAGCTCATAAAAAGTAAAAACATATACTAAAGGTTTGAAACAAAAATCCAACATAACATTTTTTTTATATTAAAAACAAGTACTCATACCCAAATTGCACATGCAAAGGAAAAACACCCAAACATGAACAAATTTAGCTAAACTAGGTAAAACAAGCATCATCACACAAAAAAAACAAAAAAGAAAATAAAGGTAAAAGAGGAAATAAAAGATGAAAGCAAATCTATTTTTTTTAATTGTTTTTGTATATTGGGTTGCCTCCTAATATACACATTCATTTATTGTCTGTGACTTGACTTTATGTCCATGTCTAAGGTTCAATCAAATTAATCCTCGTTACGATACCATCATTAAAACAAAGAAAGAGCTTTAAACATGAATGAAAGAGAACAACTTTTTTCCTAAACTAAACATGAAATTTTCATCCTTTGCCAATAATTTACACAAGGACAATGCTATTTTCAAAAAGTCATTGATAAATCTTCGATAGAAACCTACATGTTCTAGAAAAGAATGAACTTCTTGCACATTTGAGGGATAAGACAAGGATACAATAATATATATCTTAGCTTTATCAACTTTCAAACCTCTAGTAGAAACTACATGCTCTAAAACTATCCATTGTTCAACCATAAAATGATACTTTTTATAATTCAAGGTTAGTTTCCATTCATCTTTTAAAAATAAAAGTTAAATTTTCATGGTGTGCATCAAAAGTACCATAAACAATAAAATCATTCATAAAAACCTTTGTGATTCCTCCTACATAGTCTGAAAATATACTCGTCAAGCATCTTTAAAAAGTACTAGGTACATTGCATAAACCAAAAGGCATTCTTATATATGCTAAAGTATCGAGCAAGCTAAACTAAACAAAAGCACAAGCTTGATTCAAATAAATAAGGATTAGTATCCCTGACAACGATGCTAAAAGTTTGACGAGTGTTAAAGTTATGCAAATTTAAATCCTTAAATAAATGATTTGTAATATAAAAAATAAAGGTATTGTCCCATAAAGATACAAGTATTATAACTTAATTACTTAATCAAGACAAGCTATTAAGTTTAGATTAAAATAAACCAACTAAAGATGCAAATTTTAAATTCAAGCACACATGAATGAAAGTAAATAAAATTAGGGTTTTGTTTACTATCAAAATTAACTAAAAAAACTTGGAAAGCTAAGAAAACAAAATAAATCAATTTTGAAAAATAAGAGGTAAATCGGCAGAATGTAAAAAAAATATAAAGAATTTTTTTTTTTTGTATAAGAAGTATTCCTCAAGAACAATTAAATATCAATTATTGAATTTAAATATGTTTTCTATTTTGATTTGTGATAATAAATAAATCAGCCATGAAAAACAACAAGTTTTTCTACCAATCCTTACTTTTTATTTAATCTAGCATCTATGCATTAATTAATCATAATAACATAATAACCTTCATTAAGCATTTAAGCATATCAAGATAGATGCAATTGAATTATGATAATTAAACATGTATAAGGAGTTAATTTAATCAAGACTTATGTTTCTTAGTAAAAAATAATCAAACATGGGTTTGAAAATTAGATATTCCTGCTACTTAATTTAAATAGTCATGCATATGCAATAAACTAATCAATTAGTAATAAATTTAAAACAAAAATATATGTTGCGTATCATATAGAATTTAAATTATCAATCATCAAATTTAATCATAGAAAAACACAAGACATTCATGTATCACAATCAAATATATAATAATTTTAAGAACAAATCCTCATGATAATTTAAAATCCATGAGTACTAACCTCTTAAATTGAAAACTAAGCATGTCGTAAATTCAAAAAAAGAAAACGATAAAAAAATTATAATCATAGAATTCCTCTCCTTCTCTTCTCCTATGTTCTAAACATGATCCCTTTGTTAGAGGTTAAGATTGGTAAAATATAAAATTAAGGTAGTGATGAAGTTTCATAGTTAATAATTAATTTCTAATCTGACTACCTTAAAGTTTCTTTACAGTAATATGATTCTAATGACTTGTGTATCAACTTTGACCTTGCAGAGAGGTTTCTTGATCATATAAGACCCTTTCTGATGTGGATCAGCTCACAAACACCAAAGACCCATTACACGTTCCAAATGAGCCGATCACAAAGTCCAAATGTGTATTGAATGGACTAATTGTGCAAGTTTTGGCCGAGGCTGGACTTTGGGATCCTTTATAGCATAAAGACGAGGCCTTAATACATTTAATCCATATGCAAGTGGGACCCAATCCACCCTTATTTGGACCATAAAGTTTCGACAACAAGGCTGCTAATATTGTATCAATTCCGACTAGCCTTGTTTTGTGATGTTTCCATGTGTTTTATGGATTCCTAACTAGTTTTGAATTTCCTATTATGTGTGGGAACATTAATTATTTCCTTTAAATATTAGGGTTTATTTTTTTTCCTTGTCTAGTGAGGAGAAAACATAGTAAAGGAAACAAAAGAATCCAAGCTGACTTAGGAAACACATATGGCAGTAAATAAGAGCATTAAAAGCAACATCCTTTTCCTTTCAAAAAAAGGATAAATACAAGGCTGAGATCAGAATCCTATTCTAACTTGAAAATCAAAGGGGCAACAACTTCTCCTTTAGTTCCTAGGATTATTGGGCAACAATGTTTTATTTTCTTCTTAACTTCTCATAGCAAAAAAAGACTTAGACTTATGAGCTTTATTTTTATTTTGTTAGCTACACCCAAGACTTGTTTGGGTTTAATTAATACTTTATTTTCAACTAAGATCTAAAGCTTGTTTGGATTAGAGTTTGGGCTTACTAGTAAAGGTTTTTGATCAGTTTTTTATAAGTGAGTCAATTTAGTCCACAAAGGTAGATCCATTAGGGTTAATTTCTCAGAACTATTTAAACACAAGTAAAGCCTAAATTTTGGTACCTTTGAAGAATAATACTTCCAAACTTTTCAGTTTAATATGTGAGAGAGATTCTTATATTTTTTAGTTCTTGAATGAACTGAATCTGACTTATCAAAGATTAACTGGCTTCATGACATCATTCGACTTCATTCCAATAGTAATCATGCCTTGGGGTAGGTTTTCATTATGTCACTCCTATCAGACCTCTTTCAACTTTTCAGGAGTAGATCTGAATCTTGATTGGGGGTTGCATGACCACATGATCACGAGGTTCGCATCACTTTTCATATCATTAATGAGCTGCCATGTCATCATCCTAACATGAAAAGATTGGGCTAGACTCGTGCTAGTTTGCTGACAAATTTTAAGCCTGGTTTCCAAGATGTCATTCTCTCTTGTCTAGATGAGTTAGCACTCTTACCATATATGAATGGAAAGCTTGAGATGTCTAATTTTCAACCCAACTTCAATTATAACAAAATTCCATTTATAGCTCTAGATATAGTTTAAATGGTAAAAAGATGTTTAATATGATATATATGGTTTAACCAATCATAATCCCACTAGGATTTCTTATTCAAGTTGGATTCTTAATGAAATTAGTATTTTCACTTCTTAGCTCCAATGATTTTTCCCAATGTGTTCTTTCTAGTCCTTTACTTGAAATTGTGCTAAAAAAAGCTTTATTGAACTCTTGTTTATACTTTGTGTCTCCATAACATTATTAAGCAGAAAATAAGTTAAGTAAACTATTATAAGATATAAAACATGAATAAAAGACTAAGAATAAGGTCATAAACATATAGAATAATATGATTTTACCAAGAAACTACTATAGCTATGTTTTTAATGGTTTGAATAGTGAGATAGCGAATGTGGTAGAGTTGCACCACTATATAAAGTTAAAAAACATGGTGTATATAGCTATAAAGATGGAACAACAACTTAAGAGGACGAGTAGTACATGACAATTTCAGAATTGGGGTTCCTTTTTAACATGGAGACTGAATTATAGGAAAGAGAGGGCTGCCCAAAACAAGCCGATTGTGGGAGCTAAAACTAGACCACCTAAGTGAAAGAAAGAAGTCTCCATAAATATAAGAGGTAAATATGATACTCGAAACACCTTGTAACAATAATATTAGCTATTGCTTATGTGTGAGAATAGATCACATAGCTTTTTAATAGTAAAATAAGAGAGTTATGATTTTACATGATCATGGGGAGATTTAATCCGAAAGTGACAACAATGATGATAGGATATTGTGAATGATGGTGATGTAGAGTATCTAGTTAAGGGTGAATATTTTATGATTAGGTGAGCATTGAATATTCAGATAAAAAGGGATGATTTAAAGTAATAAATGAGTAATATCCTTAATATGAGATGCCACATCAGTAATAAGTTGTGTAATATGATTATAGATAGTGGGGGTTGTGTTAATGTAGCATGTACTATACTTGTTAGAAGTTGAATTTGAATACTACAAAGTATCATAAACCTTATAGACTTTAGTGTTTGAATTAATGTTGGGGAAGTGAAGGTTAATAAATAATTTTTTATCTCATTTTTACTGGAAGATATAGTGATAAAGTTTTGTGTGATATTGTTTCCATACATGCATGTCATTTATTATTGGTGAGGTCATGTCAGTTTGATAGTAAGGTTGTATATGATGGGTTTAGAAATAGGTGTTCTTTTGTAAAATATGGAAAATTCATCACTATTATATCATTATCACTTAAATAAGTTTACAAGGACCAGTTGAAATTGAAAAGGAAAAGTGAGGCTAAAATGAGTTAAAATCAAGATTTGATCGTGAGCAATGAGTTGAGAGAAAAGTCAGATTCAGCCGAGAGAGAAAAATTAGAGAGTTGGTCGAGAATAAAGAGAAAAATTAAGGAAAAAAAAAGAGAGAGAAGAGAAATGAGAGTATTGAGGAAGAAACAAAGAAACAAATGAGTTTTTATGCAAAAAAAAAATGAGATTAATAATGTTATTTTATACTAACCAATCTATATTTGTACTTTTATATTTATAGGCATATTTTAATACTAACAAACTTGATCCTTCTATTCCTAGTATTGATGTTTCTCTATTACAAGAATTAAAAAATGTGTTTTCTAAAAATGTGCTTAATGGTTTGCCACCAATAAAAGGAATCAAACATCAAATTGATCTCATGCTCAAATATGTGATTCCTAATCATCGAGTCTATAGAAGTAATCACAATGAGACAAAGGAGCTTCAAATGCAAGTTAAAAAGCTAATGTCCAAGAGGCACATAAAAGAAAGCATGAGTTCATGTGTTATTCTGGTGTTATTAGTGCTAAACAAAATGGATTTTAGAGGATGTGTGTTGATTACTAAGCTATCAAGAACATTATGGTAAATTATAAACATCTCATTTCCAGGTTAGATTATATGCTATATAAATTGCATGGTTCTTGTGTTTTTACTAAGATTGATTTGAAAAGTGGATATCATCAAATTAAAATGAAAGAAGGTGATGAATGAAAAACTACTTTGAATACTAAATATGAATTGTATGAATGGTTAGTTACGTCGTTTGATCTTACTAATGCACCTAGCACTTTTATAAGATTGTTAAATCATGTTTTGCATACATATATAGGCATGTTTATTGTTGTTTATTTTGATGATATCTTAGTTTATAGCAAAAGTTTAGGCCCATGTTGAGTATTTATGATGTGTGCTTAATGTTTTGAGAAAAGAAACATTATATGCTAATATGAAAAAATATACTTTTTACTTTGGAAAAGTTACTTTTTCTTGGTTATGTTATTAGTGTAAAAGGTATATAGATGGATGATGAAAAGGTAAAAGCTATCCAAGAATAACCCACATCTAAATCAATTATTCAGGTAAGAAGTTTTCATGGTTTGACTATTTTATATAGGATATTTGTTAAGGAATTAAGTTTACTAGTTGCACCACTCATTGAGATTGTTGAAAAGTTTGTTAGGTTTTAATGGGGTAGTGACCAAGAGCATGCATTTAATCTTCTTAAAGAAAGGTTATATTTAGCACATTTATTAGTATTACCTGACTTTACTGAAACTTTTGAGATTGAGTGTGATGCCTCATGAATATGTATTGGAGCTATTTTGAGAAGAAACCAATTACTTATTTTAGTGTGCGAGTGTTGACTTTGTGCAAATTTAAACTCTTAAAATTAATGATTTATAGAATAGAAAGTTAGGGTATCGTACCATAAAGATACAAATACTATAACTTAGTTACTCAATCAAGACAAGTTATTTAAGTTTAGATTAAAACAAATCAAGTGAAAAATACATGAAATATGTTAATCTAACAAAATCAACTAATATGAAATTTAAACGATAAATAATTAAAAGAGGGATTTTTTATGATCTAAACTAACTAAAAGCGATTTAAAACACTGAGAAAATCAATTCTAAAATAAAAAGACAAATTCGATAGAATATAAACTGTAAAGAGAAAAACGTTTTAACGTTAACTTTAAGAAAATGTTCCTCAAGAATAATTAAACACCAATAATTGAATTGGATATATTTTCTAATTTGATTTGTGATCATAAATAAATCAATCGTGAAAAACATTTTTCTACCCATCCTTACTTTTTAGTTAACTTAGTATTCGTGCATTTATTAACTCTAATCACACAATAACCTTCATTAGACATGGAAGATTTAATTACATTACGATATTAAGATCTAGATAGGTGCAATTGATTCATGATAACTAAATACACATGAGGAGTTAATTTAATCAAGACTTATTCTTTCCAAGTAACAAATAATAAAAAATGAGTTTGAAAATTAGATACCTTTACTATTTAAGTTAATTAGTTATGAATCCACCATAAACTGATCATTAACAATAGATTTAAAATAAAAATAAAAACATATTTTGCCTATCATACCAAATTTAGGTCATCAATCATTAAATTTAATCATAGAAAAACACAAAATATTTATGTATTACAATCAGATATGGAATAGTTTTAAGCCCAAATCCTTATGATAATTTAAGACCCAAGAGTACTAACCCTTTAAAATTGAAAACTAAGTTTGCATGAAATTCATGATTAACATAACTTTGAACAAGAAAAAAGAAATATAATTTTTTATAACCATAAAATCCCTCTCCCTCTTTTCTGTTATATTATGAATGTCCTCTTCCTTTTCTTTTAGGGTTAAGGTATGTTATGTGTGTGTGAGGAGATGAGGAAGTTTCCTAGTTAACGACTAATTCCTAGTTAAACTACTTTTAGATTTCCTTTTATTAATATGATTTTAATGGCTTGTACATTGACTTTGACCTTCTATAAAGATTTCTTGGTCATGTAGGACCATTCCCACATTATTAATTAGCTTCCATGTCATCATCCCAACATGAAAAGATTAGGTTAGACTTGTGCTAATGTGCTGACAAATTTTAAGCCTAACTTCAAGATGTCATTCTCTCTCATCTAAATGATTTACTAGGCCTACATATATGTATAAAAAGTTTGAGATGTTCAGTTTTCAGCTCAACTTGAAGGGAAATAAAATTACATTTATAACTTTAGATATGGTCCAAATAGTATACAAAGATCTGGTCTGGAAAATTTGCTCTGACCAATCCATATCCCACTAGGATTCTTTATTCAAGTTGGATTTCTAATGCAATTATGATTTTATAATTTGCACTTATTAGCTCTAATGACTTGTCCTGATATGCTCTTTCTAGTCCTTTATTTAAGATTGTGCTAAAAATGCTTCATTTAGTTTATTTTTACACTTTATGTTTCCATAACACTTAAGCATAAAACAAGTTAAATAGGTTATTATAAGCTATAAAACATAATAAAAGACTAAGAATAAGGTACAAAACATGAATGAAGAAAAATTGAATTACTCAACTTATGACAAGGAGCTTTATGTATTAGTGAAGACTTTGGAGACTTGTCATCATTATTTATGGTCAAAAGAGTTCGTTTTCCATACGAATCATAAATTGTTGAAACATTTGAAAGGACAAGGTAAGTTGAATAGGAGGCATGCCAAGTGAGTATAATTTATTAAGACCTTTCCATGTGTGATTAAGTAAAAATAAGGTAAGGATAATATAGTGGTTGATGCACTATTTAAAAGGTATGATCTTCTTTCTTCTTTAAATGCGAAATTATTAGGATTTAGGATTTAAGTATGTGAAAAACTTGTATATCAATGATAATGATTTTGCTAATATATATATATAATGCTTATGAAAAGTTAGCCTATTGTAGACTCTATAGACTTAATAGTTATTTGTTTAAAGAGAATACACTTTATGTGATTGATAGTTCTATACGTGAATTGCTTGTGTGTGAAGGTTCATTCAAAAACTTTATTCTAAAGAAGATTTTGATTACTTGTCATCCATAAATGAATGGTCAAATAAAAATAGTAAATAGAACTTTAACTACTCTATTACATACTTTCATTCTAAAGAATTTGAAAATTCAGAGGATTGTTTGTCGTTTATTGAATTTGTATATAATAAGAGTACACATTCTACTACTGATCCTTCATCATTTAAGATTGTTTTTTATTTAAATCATCTAACCCCTTTTTATTTGATTCCTTTACATATTGATAAAAGAGTTAGTCTTGATGGAAGTAGGAAAGCACAAGTGGTAAAGTCACTACATGAGAGTGTTTGACAACATATACAGAAAAATAATGAACAATTCATATCTAAAGCTAAGGTTGTAGGCATTTTATTTTTAAACTAGGTGATTGTATTTTGATACATATAAGAAAGGAAAGATTTCTAGCCCATAGGAGATCTAAGTTGCAGAATAGAGGAGACGGTCCATTCCAAGTTCTTGAATGAATCAATGATAATGCATAAAAAGTGGATCTTCAAGGTGAGTATGGTTTTAGTGCTATTTTTTAATGTTTATGATCTTTGTCTATTTGATATAGGTGATGATTTAAGGTTGAATCCTTTTAAAGAGAAGGAATGATAAGAACTAACAAGAATTACTAAAGGATCCATTTGGTAGTGTTTGGTTACTATCCTGGAACAAAAGAGACATAGATTGTGGGGATAAAAGAGACATGATTAAAAAGGAGACGAAGACAGAATTGTGTTTAATAGTGGTGTACAAAAAATAGTGATTGTCTTTATATTTTGTCTGGTTATGGTGGACAAGAAAAAATAAAATATTAAAAGTTTATTTTACCCATAATATGTATTACTGTCAAACTTACACATTTAAAAAAAATATAGATTTTTTTACTTTAGTTTATATTGAGTTTTGAAATTAATAATTTTATAATAATCCTAGTTATAAAACCAAAATTGGACCAACGGATTGACCTAGGGCCTAGACCGATCCGAGTTTAAGAAAAATCTAGAGGAAAGATTGATCCGATCTAACTTAGTCAAAAACCAGGTTGACTTGTGACCCATTCAACTTGGGATAAAACATGGGTCAAAAACACGTTGACTTTAAAAAAAAATGGTCAAAACAAGTCCGCCTTGAATTCTTTTTCTTTTTTTTTTTGTAAATCGGGGTAGATCCTCCTAACCCGTGACCTGAGCCTTACCTTAGGTTCACTCTCGAGTTGAGTTTTAAAAGTATGATAATAATTATTTTTATCCATACATTGACTTAGATCAACCTGGGTTGACCCTCCCGACCTTAATCTAGGCATTACCCCTAATTGACCCCTGAGAAGAGTTATGATAATAACCATTTTTTATCCTTACATTGACCTGGTCAACTTGGGTTAACCCTCCTAGCCTGTAACCTAAGTCTTGCCTTGAATCAACCCCTGAGTTGGGTTTTTAAACTATGATAATAACCACTTTTATCATTATATTGACCCAGGTCTAACCTCGGGTCGACCCACAAGTCAGGCTTTAAAACTATGATAATAATGACTTTTATTCTTATATTGACTAAGATCAACTCGAGTTGATCCTCCCGACCCGTGACCCAGGCCTTGCTCTAAATCAACCCCTGAGTTGGGTTTTGAAACTATAATAATAATCATTTTTTATCCTTATACATCTCAGTTTGAAAATTTTGAAATTGAGAGTTTTTACAAAGATATTTTAGAAATAAAAATAATAAATATTGTGATATGGACTAGCCTGCTAGCACAAAGGATGGTGAGAATTAACAAACATTACAACATGATCCTCTGAAATTAACAATTGGGCCAATAACAAGGTCAAGGGCCAAGAAGATTAAAGAGGGATTGATCGGGCTAATTCAAGATATTTGGGCGAAGGTAAGTGTTTAGATTTCAAAGAAGGATGAACATACTTTAATTAATGTAATCATAGAAGGATATGGTAATGGGATTTAAATAAAATTTAGAATAAAAAAGATGGATGCAACAAACACTAGATTTTCTTGAGTTTTGGAGTCTTTATTAAGCCAAACACAAAGTTGATAGCCTTCTTTTTCAAGGATACTCTTGGCCACATGCTTGCATTGAGTTTTGGGATTTGTTATTTTAATTGTTATAAAACTTAATTTATTGTATTTATGGTTTTATATTCAGACCATTAAGTTTTAGGTCTTTGACACTATAAATACCCTTCTGAAAGGGAGTGTAAGGGTTCCAGACTTTGATGAATGAAATATATGTGTGTTTGAGAGTATTCTCCTAATATGTTTCTCTAACAAACTAAATCAACTTATCAAAAAGCAATTGTTTTTATGGCGTCATCTTATACTTTTCGTTTGCTAAGTGTTATTCGTTTGGTGGGGGTTTCATATTCCAATATTGTTGGTGCATAGGTTCAAGGTAATCTTTGTGTCACGCTTCCAAACCTAAATTTTTGGCTTTCTAGGAGTTGTATTGTTTGGGTTTGGGTTACATAACTGCATGATCATGGGGTTTGTATCATTTGGTATCAGAGTTTGGCTCCATTAATTAGGTTATATCCTTCTATTAATTTTGTTTTTTCTTTTGTTCCGCGTCAAACTATTTGTTCCAATCTTTTTCTCTTTAATTCAGTAGTGGCATCTTCTTGGTATAAAAAAAAGTATTATTTTAATTTTTTACTGTCTCTCTACATATTAGTAGCATAAAAGTTTAAAAAAAAAGTCGTTCAAAAGATCAGTTTCAGATTTAGCTGCAAAAAACAAAACAAGGGGAAATTGGATCAAATCAACTTGTAATTAGCTTAAACTTGATATTCTAGTTATTGGAGTCTCATCGCACTATATATTAAATTTGGACTCATTTAGACATCGTTTGCTTTAGGTTCTGAATTTGGGTATTAAAGGGGCTATTTCTTGTTAGTTTTGCATCTATATATTAAAATGACTTGGAATTAAATTAAACTTGATATTCTATTTACCGGGTTCTTAATTGCACTATATACTAATTTTGAGGTCATTTGGACATCGTTTGTTTTGAGGTCCAGATTCGAGTTCATGTTTGTCATAACGGGTCTATTTTGTGTCAGCTTTTAAACTTTGTTTTGTTTCTATTGATTTCATATCTATTAGTGCTATTTACATCATTTTTTGCACTATCATCATATTTGGGTGCTATTTACATTATTTTCATATATTTCGTGTATATTTTTTTTGTTCATGTCTTTAAGTTGTCTATATTTCATATAGATTCGATTTCTACTTGCGAAACTGTAATCATAGTTTTATTTTTTCTTTTTTTCATAATTTGCTTGCTTTTGGAGTCATATTTATTCATTTGAATTACGTTGCTAAGTGGTTCTGTTTGGTGTTATGTAAGAGCCATAAGAAGGTGAAACGAGAGAAAAAAGGTGTGGCAAACGTATTAGAGTGAACAACTGATATTTGAGCGAAACACGAGAGGTGTGGGGATATTTTATCACCATTAACCAATTTTTACAGGTACAAACATATCAAATTAGAACACCCACTAACCCCTCATAAGGGTGATGTAAATCATTAGATTAAAGGCATATAACACAGATGTTGGCAAATGTGCAAATGGTGTTAGGATACATGAGTGACAAGCTTGGGAAGATTGAAAAACATAAGGATGGCTATAATTCTAATAATCATGATGTACATGGAGTAGGGAAAGGAGAATGCAGCATGATAGTAAGGCTAAAAAGAGAGTGAACCATGATAGTAAAGCTGAAAGGCATGTAGAGGCTAACTATGGTGATTTTTGGGTAGATGATGATGACTTTAGTGATAGAGTTTTTTAGGCTGATACTTTAGGACAGAGGGGAAGTCCTCATTAGCTTAGAAACCGAAGGGATTTTAGGTTTAGACAAAGAGGCCAATTTGACCAGAGGGGAAAGTTTCATAATGTGGGGAACCATGACAATATGGATGGGGATTTGGACTCTATTAAACTAAAAATTCCTAATTTACAATGTAAAAATGATCTCAAGGTTTATTTAAAGCGGGAGAAAAAGGTTGATTAGATTTTTTATTGCCATAGTTATCCTGAACAAAAAAGGTGAAATTGGTGGTCATTGAATTTATAGATTATGCATTAATTTGGTGGGATTAGATTGTGATTAGTAGAAGAAGGAATAGGAAGCGACCTGTAAAGACATGAGACGAGATGAAAGTCATGATGAATAAGTGTTTTGTTCCTCATCACTATTATAGTGATTTATTTTTGAAGCTACAAGGTCTGACTCAAGGTTCTAAGATAGTAGATGAATATCACAAGGAGACAGAAATAAAAATGATTTAGACCAATATTGTTGAGGATAGAGAAGCCACCATGGCTAGATTTTTTAATGTGCTGAATATGGACATTGCTAATGTTGTGGAGTTGCAACATTATATGGAGTTGGAGGACATGGTACCTATGGTAAGAAAGGTGGAGAGACAAATCAAAATAAGGGGTAGCGTAAGACCACAAATTAGTTTGGCATCTTCTTCATCAGTTTGGACGCCAAATCCAAAAAGAAAGGAGGATGCCCAACCAAAGTGTTTTATGCATGTTGAGGCCAACCACCCAAGGCCAAGAAGGAGACGCCTACTAATAGGAAAGGTAAAATTGATTTATAACCTATATGTAATTGTGATATAAAATGTTCAGGTGTTTGGAAAGTGGATACATTACTTCTTAGTGCCCAAATAAGAGAACAATGATCATTAATCATGGTAAGATTGAATCTAAAATGACAAATCTGATGTAAATGAGATGCCATATTTGGAGGATTATAGTGATGTAGAGATTGCATATCCAATTGAGGGGGAGGCCTTGGTTGTAAGGCGTGTTCTGAATGCACAAGTCAAAGAGGATGATGTAGATCAACAAAGGAAGAACATCTTTCACACTAGATGTCATATCCAAAACATAAGTATGTAGTATGATACTTAATTAAAGTAGTTGTACCAATGTAGCTAGTATTAATCTTTCTAGAAAATTGAATTTGAATACCGTGAAGCATCCTGAACCTTATAAATTACAGTGGTTGAATGAATATGGTAAGGTGAAAGTCACTAAATAGATGATGATATCATTTGCTATTGGTAGATATTCTAATGATGTTATGTGTGATGTGGTTCTAATGCATGTTAGTCACTTACTTTTGGGGCGTCCATGGTAGTTTGATATAAGGGCTATTCATGATAGATTTAGAAATAGATATATGATGGTAAAAAATGGTAAAGTCATCACTCTTGTACCTCTATCTTCAAAACAAGTGTATAATGATTAATTAAAGTTGAAAAGGGAATGTGAGGTTGAGGAGAGAAAATTCATGTACGCACAATGGTAAGAGAATATCATTAGATTCAACTAATTCAAAATCAATAATTAAACCAGTTGAGAGTAGAGGTAAAACCCGAGAAGTGAAAAAAGTAAGTGTGAGTGATGATCATTGTGTGGAAAAATTAAAGAAACAACTAAATTTCTATGCAAGAAAGGGTGAGATCAAATCATATTGTTCCTAGTGTGACTGTTTCTTTATTGCATGAGTTTGATGATATATTTCTTAAAGACATTTTTTGCATATTACTACCATTAAAAGGAATAGAACATCAGATTGATCTTGTACCCGGAGTTGTGATTCCTAACTTACCAGCCTATATAATTAATCTCAAGAAGATGAAGGAGCTTCAAATGCAAGTTGATGAGCTGATAATGAAGGGGTACATTTATGAGAGGATAAGTCCTTGTGTTGTGCTAGTATTACTTATGCCTAAAAAGGATGGAACATGAAAGATGTGTGTTGATTTTCAAGCCATCAACAACATAACAGTAAAGTATATACATCATATCCCTATGCTTGATGACATGCTAGATGAGTTACATGGATTATGTACTTTCTATGAAATTGATTTGAAAGTGGGTACCATTAGATTAGGATGAAAAAAGAAGATGAATGGAAAATTGCATTTAAGAATAAGCATGGTTTGTATGAATGGTTAGTTATGTCATTTGGACTTACAAATTCACCTCGTACATTTATAAGGCTAATGAATCATGTGTTACATGCATTTATAGATAAATTTATGGTTGTGTATTTTGATAATACCCTAATCTATAACAAAAACTTGAATGAGCATCTTGATCATTTGTGTAGCGTATTTAGTGTATTGCGTGATGAGAAATTGTATGTTAATCTTAAGAAGTGTACCATTTACATGGAGAAAATTATGTTTATTGGATATGTTGTAACTGCACATAGTATTAAGATGGATGAAAACAAGGTTAAGGTCATCCAAGATTGGCCTACACCTAAATTTATGATTGAGGTAAGAAGTTTCCATGGTTTGGCTAATTTCTATAAGAGGTTTGTTAAGGATTTTAGCACACTAGCTGCACCACCACTCATTGAGATCGTCAAAAAGTCAATTGGTTTTAAATGGGGTATTGAACAAGATAATGCATTTAACTTGTTGAAAGAAAAACTTTGTTTAACACCTTTATTAGCTTTACTTGACTTTACGAAAGCTTTTAAGATTGAATGTGATGCCTTAGAAATAGGTATTGGAGTTGGTTTAATACAATATAAATGACTTATTGCTTATTTCAGCAAAAAGCTCAATAGTGTAGTGTTGAACTACCCTACTTATGACAAGAAACTTTATGCTTTGGTGAGAACTTTGGAGACATGACAACATTACTTGTGGCAAAAAAAATCATATTCATTCGGATCATGAATCATTAAAGCATTTGAAAGCACAAGGTAGTTGAATCAGCAGCATGCAAAATGGATGGAATTCATTGAAACATTCTCATATGTGATCATATACAAGCAAGGTAAGGAATATATAGTGGATGATGCGCTATCGTGAAGGTATGCTCTTTTACCTACCTTGGATGCTAAGTTGTTAGGATTTGAGCATGTGAATGATAGTGATTTTACTAATGTATTTCGTGCATGTGAAAATTCAGCTTCTAGAAAGGTTTATAGACTTGATGGATACTTGTTTTTAAAAAATAGACTTCGTGTGTCTAATAGTTTTATGCGTCAATTTCTTGTTCGTGAAGCTCATTGGGGCAATTTAATGGGTCATTTTGGTGTCGCTAAGACTTTAGATATATTGTATGAACACTTTTACTAGCCTAAAACGAAACCCGATGTGCAAAAAGTGTGTGATGGATGCATTACATGTAGAAAAGCTAAGTCTAAGGTTTTACCACATGATTTATATATGCCTTTACCTCTACCTAAAAAACCTTGGGTGAATATTTCTATGGATTTGTTTTTAGGTTTACCTAGGTCGAAAAGAGGAAGGGACTCTATCTTTGTAGTTGTTGATAGGTTTTTTAAGATGTCACGTCTCATAGCATGTCATAAAATTTATGATGTAAACAACATTATTGATTTATTCCTTATAGAGATAGTAGGACTTCATAGGATTCCTAAGAGCATAATTTCAGATCGTGATGTAAATTTTCTTAGCTATGTTTGGAAGGTTTTGTGAAAAAAGTTAGGAACGAAGTTATTGTTTTTTACTACTTATCATCCATAAAACTGATGGTCAAATAAAAGTAGTTAATAGGATTTTAACTACACTTTTATGTACTGTCATTCAAAAGAACCTTGAGAGTTGGGAAGATTGCTTACCATTCATTTAGTTTGCTTATAATCATAGTGTGTATTCTATTACTGATTTTTCACAATTTAAGGTTATTTATGGATTTAACCCATTAACTCCATTAGATTTGATTCATTTACCTGTTGATAAAAGGGTTAGTCTTGATGGTAATAAAAATACACAAATGGTGAAGGCACTCTATGAAAATGTAAGAAAGCATATTGAAAAAAAAAAAAAAGAATGACCAATATGCATCCAAGATAAATAAGGGGCATAAACACGTTTTTTTTCCAACTAGGTGATTGAGTTTTGGTGCATATGTGTAAAGAGAGGTTTCCGACCTATAGGAAATCAAAATTGCAACCATAAAAAGATAGGCATTTCCAAATACTTGAGAAGATTAATGACAATATGTACAAAGTAGATCTAACAGGTGGGTATGGTGTTAGCGCTACTTTCAATATTTCTAATATCTCTTATAAGTGACAATTCAAGGTTGAATCCTTTTGAGGATAAAAGAGATGATACAGACCAGCTCACTAATACAAAAGATGGTGAAAATTAACAAGCATTACCACATAATCCTTTAGAGTTACCAATTAGGCCAATTACAGGGTCACTAGCCAAGAAGATTAAAGAGGCATTGATTGGGCTGATTCGAGATATTTAGGCCAAGGCAAGTGTTAAGATTTCAAAAAAGGATGAACATACTTTAATTAATGTAAGCAATGAAGGAGATGGTAATGAGATTTAAATAATATTTGGAATAAAAAAAGGAAGGCAATAAATGCTAGATTTTCTTGAGTTATGGAGTCTTTATAGAGCAAAACACAAGGCTGATAGCCTTTTTTTTTTCAAGGATGCTTTTGGTTGCATGCTTGCATTGAGTTTGAGCTTTATTATTTTAATTGTTATAAAACTTAATTTATTGTATTTATGGACTTATGTTCAGACCATTAAGTTTTAGGTCT
>Ga0307517_10004803_pt1 | contig 20611 bp, 25 predicted proteins | sample 23_EM_MG_FD_194515 | JGI IMG/M metagenome (GOLD analysis project Ga0307517, IMG submission 194515) | Populus trichocarpa ectomycorrhiza microbial communities from riparian zone in the Pacific Northwest, United States - 23_EM | ecosystem: Host-associated > Plants > Roots > Unclassified | place...
CCTCATTTAAAGCAACAACACTACTATTTATTGGCTTCAATCCGAGAATATTGGAGAATTAGGAAACCCGATTTACCACGCAGAAAAAATTCGACCTGTGTTCGAATAGATTATATTCATTCTCCGTTAGTGAAAATGGACAAGGAGATGGGTTGTTTGGAATGGGGGAATTCGCATTTAAAGACGCTGATTCAGAATTATCTGCATTATCTGCAAGCTCCTCCACAACTCGCCCTACTCATCCCATAAAGCACTCAAAGGCGCATTTCTCTTCCAATGTCTTCAAACACTGGTACCCGTCTTTCCTCTTTTTTTTTAGTCTGATATTCTGAATTGCCTTGGTTAATCCAGGTGATAGCTCCCGCGTCCGTCTAAACAATTTCTGCCAGCGCCTCCGAATGAACCCACCTGAATACAATACGTCTTCTAGTGGCAGAGCTCACCAGCTAACCTACACTGTCGAAGCCTATAGTAAGCTCTCAAGAGGTTTGCCTTTAGTCCTCGCGCTAACGATGATGATAGTTCAAGGAGTTCTTTATGGTTCCGGGACGGGCGCAAGGGGGGATATAGCCAAAGAAGCAGCGGCGACCCAAGCTCTGGAGCAAATGCATCAGCAATATCCAGGATATAGGGCGCTGTTCTGAGAATCAGCTATACCCCGTGTAAGCTCGCGCTTGCTCTCTCGACGATGAAGGTTCTCCTGATAGAACGCAATAGTTTTAGATACACCCGACAGCGACCCGGTACTTACCATAATCTAGTATTGTACATGCATTCAAATGCCATATAATAGCTCTTCCTATCGAAAATTTCTAATGAATGAATCTGAACGGCGCCTATTGATATATCGGGTATGGTGTAACGGCTAACATTGCCGCCTCTCAATCGGATCGCGGCAGCTCGGGGTTCGATTCCCCGTACCCGAATTTTTTGTGCCTAAGCACTCAGCTGTGCTGAGACTGTTGTCATATTATAATTTTTTGAGACGGGTTGACTTCGGTTACTTAGACCTTTTTTGGAGAACGTCAGCCTGCCGTGGATGGGGAAATCATCATGACCTATATGACGTGAGTTATGCATTGCCGCGGCCTTGCTCAAAGGTTGACCAAAAATATGAGCCGTCCTGGAATGGCTGGGGCGAACAAGACATTAAAAATCACCGTTTCTGATTAATTTCGCAGAAGTAGAGAAAATGGCGAGGCTTGTAGAATATTTACTATGTAAATTTCGACTCAATAAGCCTTCACTTCATTCGCCAGAGATCCGGTTAAGTGCCCACTAGCATCCATTCCTAGTAGGGGGTAGGAGCCGGATATTCGTGTTGTGTTCACTATTTTCCTGGCGACGAGATCCTGACTTCAATCTATGCTAGCTCCTTGTCTGAAATATTCACCGAGTTCACCCTTCCCTTCCGAAGGAATTCTGTGAACGTAATCTCTTCGGAAATGTCGGACATCCCCTAATGATTGGAACTACGTGCACTCTTGCCCACTTACTCGTTGGTTGAATATGAAGATCAGTTCGTTGTGCAGCCCAAGTTTCCGCCCATGAAAGATAAGCTCTCGGATTTCTTTCGTTTATAAATTCTACGATAGCCTCAAAATTTGTCCGTATTAAATTAATGTCAAATTCATTCATCCAGAGATGCCCCCCTTCTCGTGCTTGGAATTCTTACTGAGATAGATGTCGGAGTCACATGCAGGACCGAGGATCGGAAATGGCAACAAGAACTAAAAATATTCATAATAATGGACATAATATCATGTCGACAGAATCTCTGTGTAATACAATAACACCGCAGCTTACTGTAACTAAATCACCGAGAGATAGGGAAGTGCCGAAAATCCGAGATGAGAAGGTTTGCTTAATCACAATTTGGAGGAAACTTTAAGAGTCAGGATAGGATTTTAAGAATAGAACATTTTACAATAGAGGTTACAATGCGTAACCGGGTACAAATGATACAAAAGGCAATGCAAGAAACCAGGCCCAAATGGCCGAAGTTGATGATACAAGAAGAGAGCGGCTAGAAAGTTAGATGAGAGACGTACGAGGAAGTCCAAGATATTAGAGCAGAGAGATAAGAGAGGTAGTTGAAAGGTTTCGACAGGTAAGGAGCCCGAAAGAGCGATGAAAATGCTAGGACAGCAGATAATAAAGGCTACAATGGAAAAGAGGATCTAAGGGAATATCGAAAGGTGAGTTATACAATTATAAATCAATATGCAAGCAAAAGGAAAAGAATAAAAAGGATGACCGAAAAGTGTTCTGAGCATTATCATCAGATTCGTCGTTTTAAGTTGTTGTCGAGATTATCGGTTTCGTGTGGGAAGGTCGTCTTGATCGTTGGCAGGACGTGTAAGCCTCACTTTTAAGCGTGAGTGGTGTTGTTGCGCCTCCAGTAGTTAGTGGAGGCGTTTTGAGCGGCGGCGAACTTCTTGCCGCCGACTGGGGCGCGGTACTTGGGTACCTCTTCGACCTTGGGCTTGACCGCTTTGGGGTTAACAGCGGCGCCGCCACCAAGCATGACACCGCCGGTGAGGACGGTGCTGACGCCACCTTGGTAGAGATACTTCATCACATCCTTCTTGTTGTTATCGATGAACACACGAGGGGCTGGATGAGGTTGGCGAGGAACGAAAGCGGGCGCATTCTTGTTGAAAGTATTAACGGGTGTTGTAATCGTAGTTGAAGGTTTGGTGGAAGCCAAGAAGTCGAAAGAAGAGATAGAGGAAGCTGAGGTAACACTCTCGTCGTCGTCCGAGAAAGAGAAGGTGGAGAAGGTCGAAGAACGAGAGCTCGGCCTGGAGCTGTCTGGAGAAGAAATGGGCTCGGGGGATGAGAGCGCGGAGGGGAAAGATGTCATAGACGGCATAAATGATTTCGGGATTTCGAGGGCGAACTGCTCGCGGGTGGGAGTGGGGGACATGATGGATTTGGAGATCATTGCAAAAATCTCATCGGCCTCTTCCTTGTGGTCGGATTCAAGGAGCTGCTGAGCGAGAGTGCGAGTCTGCGCCCGAGCGAGTGCTGAGTTCACGGTGGCGCGTAAGGAGGCCTGCACCAAGGACTGCTGCCCAAGCTTGCTGATTGGTACCTGGGGTTCCTGGAAGTTGAGCCGGGAGAGGAGAGCTTGTTTAGCTGGTGGAGCAGTGGCTTCGGACCAAATGGTGATGGTGCGAGGGATGGCATCAGCGTATGCGACCTTAATGGCGCGGGGCTCGATAATGAGATCGAAATCGCGGGCACCCAAAAGGTGGATCCAATCAGCCCAGTGGAACCCAGAGGCGATACAGGCTGCATAAACGGGACGCGGTGGGAGACAAGTGGCGGAAAACGAAAGGGTGAGGCGCGAATCACGGTAAACTGCCTGGAGGGTCGTTCTCAGAATCGACTGAAGAGAGGCAACCATGTCTGGGGTTTGCGTGAGGACCAATGGGCAAGTCAAAAAGTTGATAGCCTGGTTGATACTGGCGGATGTCGTGGAAGAAGTGACGTTCATGTTGGCCATATCTATCGTGAAAGTGTCGAAAGTAATCGTGAAAAGGTGGTGACAAATATATCGACCGGCGATCCAAAAGGTAGTGCGAATGAGATTTAATGCGTCGTCGAAAGATGAAGATATCTGAGGGTAGGACAAGCGATTAGTGGCCTATGAAGTAGAAGAAAGGGGTTGAGAAATATACCTCCTGAGATTCCAAAATGCGAGAGCCGTAGATGTGTAAAGCCAACGAAGCCTAGTTGAGGTGGGCGGTTCAGGAGAATACCTGTTGGGGGATTTGAGAGAAGACGCCGCCCATATTTATACGGTTATCGCATCCGTTGCAAATTCTTGCCTTAAGGCTACGACAATGCAGTCCTAGAGGTACCATTGTTTTTCGGCCCATTGTTCGTTGAACAAGCTGAGTTGGGATTTTCGCGAAGCCCATCAGCCACGTGGCAGCAACAATGCTTGTTTGGCTTTAATTGCCAATAGCCCCGAAATTATTTATATTTGTTTTTATTACATGTACAAATAAATATTAGAGGAACACTCCGGCATCTCGTTCCACAGTCGCTTCAGGCAATTGTGTTAAGCGCCGTGGACTACTGAGGGCATGGGACAACTCGTATGAATTATGAAAACACAAATTTTTCCAACATAGGTCCAACATCCCTTGATACCTTTGATAGTACCAATTTGATATCCATGATTAGTCAACTTTAGTCAATTCGAATTTAAGACCTTGCGCTCGAATACAGACCGAATAAAACTGGAAATCCTGTTATGGCGGACAGGCTATTCACTGGCGTTTAAAGTGATTCGGCGATGATTTCAGCAATCTAATGACCTTGCTCTAAGTTGCGGCCGAAACAAGCTCCTCGCTCTCCACCGTCTCTTCCGGAGGAGCAGTCTCCTGAAACCGCGGGAAAAAAAATCCTGCTCCATTCTCTGGGAAAGGATTCACATTTATCCTGAAATCCTGAAGGCAATTTGCCTTCAGGATTCGGACTCAACTTCCAGGTGACGGGCGTCCGGGGTTTGACGCCTGGCACCATTTTGGACTTGGATCTTCCTTTTCTCTGGGTAGGATGGCCAGAGTAAAGCTGAATGCATTGCATTGCGGTCTTCCCAGCGCCAGGTTCTCCTAGAATATTCCTTAGAGTATACCGCTGACCATCTTTAAAGAGTATACTAGTCTCGCGGTTGTACGCATTGGTACGCATCCAGATCCGATCTTAGAAACATTTGAGCTACTAATCACCACGTCGGAGTAAGTAATCAAATTAAGGCAGTACAATTCGACCACAAGCGAATTGAAGAAGCTGATCAAAATTTTCGAATTCGATTTGAATCCGTACATTTAATTCCTCCCTGGCACCGAGTAAATGATTTTCTGCTCCGATATCGTGTGGTGTCTTTCCCGTGTCAAGCCAAGATTTGCGTTGGAAGGGTGGATCAGATGGATTATATATATCCCATGGTTTGTGAGTTCCATCTTACCGGGAGAAGATGGAGTCACTAAGCTTGTCTGCCGAGGATAACCACAACAGTCCAGGAAAGGTACTGTATGCTCAGGAGCATGCACTATTTTAAGCTAGGGGAAATGAGAAAGGGGTTCCCATGTCGTTGGAGGTGATAATGGAGGAAGCGGGCCCGTGTATAAAATGTCCACGGACCCACTGATGATGGCCACATCAATGTGAGGGGAATGGGAACGTAGAAAAGACCGCCACCCACCAAGGTGTTTTTTTGTTAGTACATACAAGTATCCCCTGCCTGGAGGTAGTATGAGATTATCCCACGAGCGTTTAGCCGGCGTGCCTGAGGATGCATAATATTTTGAATCACTTATGTGGTTTTTGGTATAGTGTGAGGCTCCAGAGTGTCGGCATCACGGTCTCAGGGACCTTCTCTGGTCTGCTACGGGAAAAAAAGTCCAAAAACAGGTTAAACGCCCTCACTGAGAGCAATCAACGCCGACCCTATACATCAATCTAAATATATTTTGAAGAATAGTGCGACAGAGCTCGTTGATCGATTTAGAGTATCTAATTATAAATGGTACCAGGCACCCGGTATCTAACCCTACTACAGAAGTAGCGCAGAAGGCGTCAAGGTAATAATTCGTTTCCCTTGTACATTTCCACGGTTAACTCTTCACTGACTCTTGGATTTGATCCTGTACTCGTCGGCTGGGCGGCGGAGAGCTTGTCCCTTTTTGTCGCGGTAGAAGAGTACGTCACCTGGTTCCGGAGCAAGAATAAACGAGAGAGCAGATATCAAAAGTCACTTTCGTCGTCACACAAAGTAAGGCAAATGAATCTCACCCTCGTTCTCGACGAATTGGCACCTGCTGTAGCTCTCCCAGAGCGCGCTGAATGCGGGCTTATCAGAGAATGCGTAGTGCTCGCCGATGAACGCCTTCAAGTGCTGAGTCGCCTCTGGGCCGTGGTCTGCAGGGTCACAGGGTCAATTAATCGATTCTGGATCCCCGCAAGCGGAAGTAAAAGAACGGGCGGCGGGTAAAGACTCACAGAACGGCATCTTCGGGAAGAACTGTGATGGAGTAGGAGATGAGCACTGTGGATCCATGGACACGTTGGGAAAGAATACATACGTGATGAATGACATGGAAGTGCGCAACATCATGGAGGAAGAAGCGGCCTTGCCATCCAAGGAAAGGCCTGTCGACGGTGGCAGCGGCACCACGTTGGAAATTCCATTCCTTGCCACGGTAGTGGGGGAGAGTGGGATCGGTGTGATGGAGGTAGGTGATCATAATGACTATCAGAGGTCCTGATTGAGCTTCTTGAGGGAATACGAAGGAATTGAAAGCTTACACCAGTGTGAGACCAGGAGCCAGGGAATCCCGTAATACTTGATAACATTAGCAGCGCTGTAGAGAGCCGAGGCGTAGGTAACACCCCAGACCATGAATGCAATACCGATGTTGGACATGATGACTGCATTTCGCTGGGCCTTGGTGAAGAGGATAGAGTTAGGGTCAAAGTGGTTGGTCCACTTGGGGTAAGTCTTCTGGCCGGAAACGTTGAAGACTAAATAGGATATGTGTGAGGGTGGATCAACTGATGGTGGCGCCCATACTCACGAAGGTAGGCGGGGAATGCGAGAAGTTGCTGGCGGATGAGCATGTACAAGGTGTAGATGGGAGTATCGCCGAAAATTTCGTCCCACTCGATCTCGTTATGAGCGCCCTCGGGAATTCCAAGATCTTCGCGGGTCTTGGGGACGTAAACTTCATCGCGTTCCATGGAAGCGTGGTTGGAGTGATGGCGGTGATGGGAGATCCTCCAGGAGAAGTATGGAGTCCATAAGAAGGTGTGTGTAACCTAAAGCCGATCAGGGGTCCCATCCGTACTTGAGTCAAACGAAAATCACTCACAAAGCCGAGAATATCGTTAACAATTTTATGGTCAGAGAAAGCGCCGTGTCCACACTACAGGGTTAATAACTAAGTGAACAGCTGTGGAGAGGAAGAAAGTAATGTTCAAACCTCATGTCCAATGACCCAGATGCCGGTGAAGATCAACCCTTGGAACCACCAGTAAGCACCCCAGGCAGCCCAGCGGCCGACTTCAGCGCCAATTGGGCTGAGGTGCTCCTTGGTAGGATCGGACTGGAAGTATGGGTCGATATAGGTCGCAAGAGTCCATGCCACGGTAGCCAACAAGACATCGCGAGCAAAATACAAGAGCCCGCGAAGAGTATCCCTGATGAAGAACTCTGCGGGAATGGCAGCTCTAATTTCCTTCAAGGACCTTTGTATTTTGATCAGCGTCTTTCTTTTTTTTTTTTTGAAAGACGAAAGCCGACTCACCAGGGCATGGGAGTGTACGCGGGAAGCGCATCTTCGCTATATTTCTCGACTTGAGTGCTGGAGCCCATGTTAGAGAAAAGTATCTAGAACAGAGAGTGGGAGTGAATAATCCTCAATCTGGTCGAGGAGGGTGGTAGGTTTTAAAGGATTTTAACCAGACGCATTTAAATCCCGAGATCTGCGCGAGTGCCAGCCTTTCGCGGGCCGTTCATTACTCTGGTGTAATAAGGAAGAAATCCTGAATCCGAGGTCACTAAGCGAGATCCATCTGGAGGAGGCAGTTTCGTTTGACAGGCACCCAGCCGTATACTCCATTTCACCAGCCCCGCACTTTGAGCAACCCTGGTCAGCCGTGGATCATGTTTACCAGAATAGTAACCTAATCGGTGTGGATTAGATGCTCCGTCATGTTTTCAATTGAGTGCACAAACACCCGATGATCCATAATAGCCTAGGATTGCTCTCCAATTGGATCATAGTGAGTATGGAGTACTCGCCACCACCGTGTTATGCGTTACCACAACAAGGACAAACTTATCGGACTCCGAAAAGGAGACTGGTTGGAGCGAACTCGTCGGAAAAGGCCTGTGCACCAAAACAAGAATATCCGGTGTAAGTACTTTTTTGAACGTCTGCGGCGCTCCGAAGTTGATCCCATTTGCTAACTTTTGGTTATGTACGAAAAGGTGAGCCGGAATCCGTTTCTATCACCGGACGCAAGAGAACATAGTGCATTCCTGCTTGCAAGTTCCGGAAGTCCTAACTCTGCCAAATTGCCATTAGTAAGTTTCGAACTTCCAGAGCTTCAAAGTCTTCAACAAGCGATGGTATGCAGCTTCTCTAGTTTCCTACAGTATTACTGTAAATTGTACAATACCAACCCATACATCGGACTTCGATTGACCCACCTTTCGTAGAAGCGTGGCTCACAGCCAAAGAACCGGCATCTGTCCTTACAGACATTAATTCACCGCAAAAACTTGTCATATTGCCTATCCGACCACTCCTCCTCTTATCCATATGGACATTGTCAGCCCGCATCCCCCAGTGGGGGAAAGGGAACTCAGTTTCCTGCTTGCTGGAAAATCGACATAACCTCGGACATGGCGTAAATTATCTGCCTGTGCAAAATCATGTGGAAATTTACCTGGGATATGCACGTTGTGATCCATGGAGAGAATCGGTAGTACCACAGTGGAAGGCGATCATGTGTGTGTGCACTGTAAGAAGCGATCGCCTGTGCAATGTGCAAGCTGAATGATGGAATCTAACCTCATCATAGAGTTCTATTTTGGAATCCAAATGTATAAAGAGAGCCGATCAGAGCTTTCTCCTGGCGCTAGTTACGAGTTGCTGACCTGTCGAGTTGAGTTTTCCTTGCCTCAGGTGCGGCGATGCAACTCGAGCTGACGCTGGGTTATCCAAAGCAGAAGGCCAGAGTGCAGAACCCTCGGAGCAAATCGAGGCCTTCAGCTTCCGACTCGCGCAAGATCATATCGAACGATCAGGATCCCTCCGTTGCGGTTGATATCGTAAAAAACAAGAAAATCAGGAAGAAGTCATTGAGAAGTCAGGTCGTTTACTCAGGGTCAACTACACCAGTCAAGGTGAGTCGGCAAGGATTATTTCTCGCGCCGCCATTTCTTGGCCATTTCCAGCCTTCCAAAGGTCAAACTTGCCCTTTAGGAAGTTACCGGTACCCGGTTCTCGCACTGTCCTTCTCCGCTTCATGATACTCGTACCCTCCGTCTGGCATGGGTAAATTTTTGTTCATTCAGAGCACCCGAAGACACGGTTTTGATGGGTACGGTTGGGATCTACATTAGGTCAGTGCTAGGATTTCAAAGATGCAGGTTCGACGAGGTTCAAATACCTCAGGCTTTTGGGGTACATGCCCAACCTCTCTCCTCTCCCAGCAAGTTTTCAATTTGCTAGAAGTGCGAGTTGCCCTCTATGTACTCTCTCAACATTTTGTCGTTGTTCCGAGATGGTCCGGAATACGTTAAACGAACCCAGACTCCCTTCAAGCCAACGAAGGTATGTACTCGACGAACAATCTCGCCCTTGCAAAATTATAGACACCTTTCTAGGTAACACTCTCCGAAGTTCATTCAATTGTGCCAAAATACCTCCATGAGAGGAACACATTCAAGGCGCTTCTCTATGTCTTCCGAGATATCTTTTGCGCTGTCGTCGTCTACAAGCTTGGATGGATGATTGATCCATTTGCCAGAGTTCTCGTGGAGAGCTATGGTCTTTCTTCAAATGCGGGTACCATTACCAAATGGGCTCTTTGGGCGCTCTACTGGCATACCCAGGGTGTCATCCTTGCTGGGTGGTGGTGTATGGCGCACGAGGCAGGCCACGGTAGTCTTTCGAACCACAGTTGGGTGAACCATCTTATCGGGTATAGCATGCACACAGTATGTCCTTGCTTTTTTTTTTTTTTGCCTTTCTCTCACAGCCCCACAGTTCATCCTGGTTCCCTATTACGCCTGGCGCTCCACCCATCATGCCCACCACAAGGCTACCATGTCCATCGAGCGCGACGAGAACTTCGTTCCTCGGACGCGTACTGACTACAACCTTCCTCCCGAGACAAGCGCCCGCATTTCAGACTACCATGAAGTCTTCGAAGAGACTCCCATCTACAGTCTTGCCCGGGTACTCTTCATGCAAGCCCTTGGTTGGCAATACTATCTTCTTACCAATGCCATGGGATCACCGATGTATCCAGCCGGTACTAATGTCAGTCTTTTTTTTTTCTTGCCTATCCACGCATCATTTACCGTTTCATCACAGCACTTCCAACCATCTTCTCCCCTTTTTAAGCCCAACGAAAGGAAAGGAATTATCGCGTCCAATATTGGTCTTACCGTCATGTCATCCGTCCTCTACCTCTGGACCAAGCAAGTTGGGATTGGCTACTTCGCCAAGCTATATTTCGTCCCTTACTTGGTACCTAAATTCCCTATATATATTTTCAGAAGCCGTGAAGTTGACGGTATCCCACAGCTATCGAACCACTGGATCGTCATGTTGACTTATCTACATCACTCCGATCCCACGATTGCCCACTACCGTAATAAGCAATGGTCTTTCCTCCGAGGTGCCATCTCCACTGTTGATCGGCCCCTTCTTGGATGGGCCGGACGCTTCTTCCTCCACAACGTGTCTCATGACCACGTTGCTCACCACTTGTTCTCGTCGATCCCCTTCTGTACGTGAAGTGCCCTCCCTATTTCTTGATTGGACTAACATTTTGAGTTTAATAAGACAATCAACCATACGTTACCGAGGCGATCAAGAAGGTTCTCAAGGATGACCACAACTACGATTCCACCGCACGTTTTTTCACCTATTTCGCCCATTGCGTATTCTAACCCACACTCAGAACACCTTCCGTGCTCTCTTCCGTACTTTCACGCAATGTTGCTTCATTGAAGATGACGGAGACATTGTTTTTTACAAGAACAAGGACGGGAAAGCCTCCCGCGTTCTCGCACCCGGTGCCTTAGACCACCCAGTCAAGAAGAGCATTTAGAAGCTATTTGTGAGCCGCCCTAACGAACATGTGTTAGAATTGGCGAGTGTTGCTGCACAATGTAATTACACAACGCATGTTTGATAGTTGACCCGTAAGGAGGCAAAATTCAACAACACGAAATTTCCATTGAACATTGGCGGATAATAATAAGACCATGATGCCCTCTGAGTTTTCAATGTTGTCAAGTACTGTTAGCATGTCCTTCGCATTTTTCAATCTTATTTTCTATGCCACATTGGCGGAACCAGGGAGAATCACCAAAGTTGATCCTCAACTGGGGACTGTGAGTGCACGTCAACCAGAATAATTGAGAAGTTCAATCGCAAGAGGAGACGGTAGATGCAGGGTAGGCGCTTGCAAGTATTCAGTTGCAACTGATTTAGAGGGCAGTGACGGAAAGCATGCGGTGTTTTCTGTAATCTAGCCGTCGTGTGGGCCCTTATGATCAGCCAAGTCGGAGATCCAGACTGCACCAAAATTACCCTCTTGTGAAGTGCGCACACGCACAAGTCGGGCATAGCGCTTGGAGGATGGCAGAAGGATATATCTTGGGAAATATCCAAGATCGATCAGAAATCTTTGGTAGCTTAAGGGTGTAATTCTAATAATAATTCCGAATGGCGTCCTACTCCTACAGTACTTATACTTATTTTCCTGCCATCTATATATTTTTCTCTTGAATTGACACAGCGTCAGGTCAACGTCAAGTTACCCCGCAACGCGACGCGGTGGGGTCACGTTACTAGTACTACTACGCATGTACTATTATGGTAAGCCTTGGGTAAGCTTTTGGACTTTCTGTCTCGTGTTGGATAATTAGACTCGAGTTCGGCTAGAGCGCTCTCGATCGACAAATTCTTGATGCCCCGCAAATTCTCGGCAAACCCCGTGGAAGATCTTGTATATAAATTCTGCAGTTCTCTTTACCATAGTCGTAAATAGTCCCCCACAACGTCCACTACGATGGTTTTTCTTTCTGCTCGCAGTGTTTTCATGCGCACGACGAGGCCACTCTCGAAGACGCATATTCCTCGGCAGAGGGCTTTTGCGCAGCAGGTGCGCGGTTACGCAGAGCACGGACACGGACATGGGGTGGTAAATTGACCTCTTCAAAATCGTGGTTTGTGTTCATATGTTCATCCAGAACGAACCCTTCCCATTTGCGATAAATAACACCACAAAGCGGGCGCTGGCCATCAAATGTTCAGTGTTCATGGGAACTGGATTCTCCATTCCATTCTTTGCGGTCTGGTGGAAGTCGTAAATCATTCTCTTTCCCTAATTAATGTTTTGTGGCTGAATTATGGGAATAGGGTTAGAAGGTGACACCGATTGAAATCTATGGCGAACTCCCCAAACAATCATAACTCTCTGTATCACAAATTATAACTGTACAAACTGGACAACCTATGATACCTTATCGATCGATCTATCCGCTCTTTTGGGCTCCCCATTCTGAAGAAGAAATAGAGGCGTTTTTATTGATGTCTTAGTGGTGTCCAATGGATGACTTCAGATAAGCACTATTTCCGAAACGAAGCGGATGAACTTGGGTATTATTATCTGTAGAGAGAAGGGTTAACGTTATACTACGCTAGGGGAAATCGCCTCGCTATTGTTGAGAGGGACGCTGCCTCTTCAGAGTCAGAGAACGGACTGCATGCGCTGGGCATACGTACATTAAGTAGTCGATCACCGTCCTAGTTCAGCGCTACAACAATGGAGAGTCACACCAGTGAGCTAACCCCAGAGGTGAGTCCCACGTAACAATAAGGCAGTCCCAAATTATTCCAATGCTCTTGCCATGGCTACTGATCAGTGATATGTCGTGTGAGTAGAATTTCCCCACTCGCATGCTTCCGTTTTGCTTCTTTTCTCATGAATGAACACCTTGACACCTGTGGGATTCCCCACTTTTATACATTTTATAGTTGTTCCATTTACATAAGTGTTCTGGGCAACATTCCACAGACTGTTTTCATACGAAGAAGAATGTGAACCTATAATCATCCCAACCGGAAAAGAACGAATAATAAATATCACAAGTTATATAATTGAGAAAAGGGATCCCATTCCGAGTCCAAATGCCGTTCATACTCCATAAAGTTGGCGATCATCGCCGCAACTTCTTCCCCGTACTCCACCGCCATGAAAGCAAAAATCACGTCTATTCCTGCACTCACTCCAGAGGAGGACCAAATATTCCCATCTACTACCCATCGCGCATGGGGCACCCACTCCACCTGTGGCCGATACTCGATTGTGGTCCTCCAAGCCCGCTTGTTAGTCGTAGCGCGTCTGCCGTCCAGTACGCCCGCCTCGGCTACCATCCTTGATCCAGTACACACAGTTATGAGATAGCGCAATGTAGGGTAGACTTTTCGAATGTAGTTTATAGCCGCCTCAACGTTGGACGCTATACGATTGCCGATCCCACCAGGGACGATCAAGACGTCAAGAGGTGGTGCGGTCTCGAAGGTATGACTTGGAACGATGGACTGGGAAAAATCTGTCTCAGGATTGTTGAGCGATCCTGGTGGCTTCGTGGACACGGGCTTTAGTGTCTCTGCGATGACCGAGAGTTGCATCGGGTAGGCGAGAGATAGTGAGTTGAGGGCGTCGAGGGGTCCAAAGACATCCAGCGCCTGGAATCCAGGATAAATTATGACACCGTATTTCAAAGAAACCTCTTCTACTGGACGAGCAGAGGTGGGGAGCTCGAGTATTGCCATGATAGAGGATGAACAAGAGATCGTGAGAAATTCTGCGTGTGGCGATGCAAATCTTATCTGATATATGTACACGCACTCCATTCAAGAGTGAGTGATCCTATTGGTTAGTTTCCTTCATGCTCAGTCTCAGACTCTCAGTATACCGAACTTCAGGAACAGTATGATCTTGATGTTTATAAAGCGTAACCCACACTCAAGCGACCTTGCGTTACAGGCTGTTCCGTGGATATCCGTTGGACAAGCGACTCAAAAACTTTGGACAAGAGATTGCCGAATTTCACATACTCCCACCAGCATATCCCATGAGAAAATCTATTCAAGAGGAATAGACAGGGGGATAATTACTCAGCGCAAAAAGTCCACCTGGTTTACCTACCTGTGTGTGAATAAATTCGCCCATCATAATATGTCGCAATTGAAAAAAATCCAAGTGACAGCTCCATACGTCTAAATTTATGGCCCGCATGGCATAGCATGGCATAAGGTTCTCCGCATCATTGATCTACAAAGGATCGCCGAACGTGGCATACGACTGGAATACCCTCAGTCATTGCCAGCAAAAGGCCAGAGAAACTTGCAAGTCCACCTATCCCTACCACCCATACCGCATAATGGAATGGCAGAGCAAAGTACTCTATTCCAAGGCCGAATCTTGTCTGACGAATGAGGTAGCGAAGGAGCAATGTTCGCAACAGAAGCCTCGACGATCCATCTCACCACGATAACGCCATACGGTGCAGGACTGCGTCTTTATTTCCCTTCCAACGCCCTCGAGGTTATTCTGGAACCAAGCTTTACCCTTCTGAGAATGATCCTTATGGAAATGCCTGCCAAATTTCGGAGTTTGGGAGGGTCGAGGCACTGTCCGGCATTCACTGATTTCGGCCTTTTCAGGTGTTCCTTTCATGACGTCTGACTTTCGGAAAATTCTTCGCCACTGGTGAACGTTGAACCCCAACACGCAGAAATAACCGCGGACCGCAGTTGTTAGTCGATATTTTTGGCTCCAAATGATTTTCCAGGTGATCTCAATATTGCCAACGCTTGGTTTCCGCTCTCTTCTAGGCGCTCTAAATCTTCAAAGGACCACATATTAACGTAATTTATAAGGTCTAGATACAAATCCCCCTTTCCTAGATCGATTTCCATAATCTCCCAGTGCACGTGTCTCTACCGACCCTGAACTGAGTTCCTTTCTCCGAGCACGTTGCCTTTCGCCACGGATTTTGTTTGTTCAATCCCGACGACAATCTTCTCATCATCAAGGCATGCTACAGAATACCGTTACCTCTAGTCGGGAAGGCAAAACAGCTCTCACACCCGCATGTAAAGGTTCGTTTTTCCACTTAGAGATCAACGGCCGAGAACCACCAAGGTTGGGTCGTCCGATAGGTATACACAACCTGTCCACGTGCGAGCAGGAAAGGACGGTTTAAAGCCAGGTCATCTCGAGGCGACATGAATATCCACATAGCACACCGTCACTTTCAAAAGGCCATCAGCTAACCTGCGGTATGGCTGCCCCCACTCTTTCATCTGTCCGAACACTCGCTTCCATCCCAAATGTCATCCATATCCGAGCCGCCGATGCTCCAGCACCAGTCTACCACGCCCTATTCTCTCTCTCTGATGCCGACTTTGTCATTCGCTCCCTACAAGGGACACTATATCGCATCCATTCGTATACACTTCGCACAACATCAGGTTTCTTCGCGTCCATGTTCAGCCTGCCCCAACCCAGAGACTCCCCGAACTCTGACGTTCTTGACGTCTACGAAGATGATTTTCCATTGGAACTCCTCCTCAAAATGATCAGCGGTCTTGCACTTCCTAAGTGGGAGTCAATATCTGATCTAGCGCGTGTCTTGGCCCTGGCCGAGAAGTGGGATACCCCAGGACCGCTTTTAATCATGCGAAATGCCCTGACCTCACTCCAATTTCTTCAAGACCACCCCCTAAGCTGTTATGCTCTAGCCACGCATTTCAACTGGAAAGATGAAGCCAAAATTGCCTCAACATATACCCTTGCACTCAATCTATACGATCCATCTCACTCTCTTATTATGGATGAATTATCCTCGAAAGACCTCCTACCTCTTCTAAACCTCCACCGGAAGCGTCGAGATATGTTCCGCGGACTCCTCGACAGCCCAGAACGTTTTGCCGCTGGTAACAGGTATGCTTTCTCCAAACGGGTTTTGGTCACTGCTAATGACGGAATTTTTTCAGTCCATCATATCACTGCAATCGATGCGGAGTGACAGAATTGGACAAATACCCGTGGAGAGCTTTCAAGAATGCAATGTTCTTGGAGATGGAAAGACGACCCCTTGGTGACACGCTGGGTGTGGTAGTGGGAAGTACCGCGGATTGGCCAGAGGCGTTGGCTTGCTGGGAGGCGAAATGCAAAAAGGATAATTGTGGGGGCCTCAGCTATGATCGCATCGCGACACTGAAGCAAATACGGGCGTGCATTGCTCTCCTTCCATCGACCATCGACATTCCGTAATATCGCCAATCACAACTATTTAGATGCTGATTCCCCCCAAACATAGAGATAATATCTAGAAATCGAGCTTGAATCGAGCAGTCCCCCATCCATCCACCGATACGCCGAGAACTTCAAGGCAGCAGGATTCGTCTGATTGATCCTCGGCGCGTAATGCAATGGCAAAGTTAGTTCTGTCGGCGGTGCAGAAACTATGGCTCGGCTGGGTGTTTGAGGTTTGTGGCTGAGGAAGCTCAAGCGTTGGCGCCAGGCGGCCCAGGCACCGGCCATATCGGCTTTATCACGTGAATGGGAAAAATTGAATAGATCGGGCGATCAACTTCATCATTACACCTTTGGCACCACTTTATAAATAGATATGGGGCCTGTTAGGCCGGTTTTTTGTAAGGTAGAAACCCCCCCTAAGAGGCCCCCTCTCTTTAGATGATCCCTGATGTATTAATAGAATCCTCTTCCCACCCTCCGATAGAGCCTCTTAGCATCGCTCATGGATGCCTCTCCAGCTTGCGGATGTGATGCACCCGATTCAATCTCAATGGACTTCACACAGGTTTTTCTACCACAATCTTCATATATGCTACACACATTCCACCGTTCCCAACAATGTATGCCTCCGATTCCCTCCTCCCTCAACTCTCGCACCTGGAAATGCATCGACAGGCTGGTTGGCCGAAAGTTTGAACTCCGCTTGATGAGATCAACCAACGTTCTTGTCAATTGTTGCTTTCGACCGTCATCACTGCCCATCGTGTTGCACTGGAGCCCCGAAAAAGTGAGTAAAAATCCCCGCCTACCTATCGTTTACAAGTGGCTAAGTATTTACAGCATATTTAACCTTTGCCACTGCTCAAGGTGCCGGCACTTACATCTCCAACAACCACACTGCCTCTCCCCTCCAACGAGGGATGTAGGCATGGTTTTTCATTGTCGAAGGATTCTGTGATGAGGGCTGGCAGGAAAATAGGAGGGGAGAACCATGGAATAGATACTCACCAGGTGCGTGTAGAATAACCTACTTGTCTTGCTACTGACGTTGTTATCCCCGGTGGTGCTGTTTTCATTGGCCTCATTGTACCCCGCCGCCATCGCCAATCCCACGCCAATGCCCAAGATGGGCCAAGTGGGCGCTAACGAGCATCGCCAGCAACAGCTATGAGCCTTATCGAGGGGGGCCTATGTCAACAAGTCAACAAGCCCCACGACCTTCCTAACCTCGCAAGCCTGTACGGCAGTGTCAATTGACACTCGCAATGCACCTGCGAGGTTTATTGGTCATCTTTGTTGGGATACGTGCAAATGGGTCTACTTACCCCCGGGTTTTTGCAAAACCCATACCCGTACCCATCGAAACCTGTACCCTTGGGCGCGGGTACGGGTTTGGGTTGGATGATGATGGCGAAGTAACTACAATTGCCCCTAATTTATCTAAGTACGTGATTTTCGCTTCTTCGCTTTTTTTGTACCATTGAACACTTCTTACAAATATATATACCAAATTTACCTGCCATCGCCCATTTGATACAAAAATTTCCCTGCGACCCACCTACTTTCTGCCTCGTCAACTCCAAGTAAAACAGTACTACTAAAACTGCACAAAACATGTATTCGAGGTTCCCCAGTACTTTCTGAACCATTTTTGTAACGTTGTGAACACTCTCATAGGTAGATCCTATTCCCAATAAGGATATGACCTCATTCTCATACTTTTGGATCGATGCTTGAAGCTTGTCAATTTTTGAAATGTGCGATTCAAAGCCTTCTTTATTATTTTCTTTCACAAATGCCGCGCAGAGGTTGTCAAGGTAGGTAATTTCATCTGGCCCGCATATCTTGCCCAAGCAGGACTGAATGTTCTTTGAGCGCTCTAAGCAAAATGCCACTCTAGATTCCAAGATTGACCGAGTGGTCACTTGAGTGGGCTCCTTAGTTTTGGCCTCAATGTTCCTAACATTCATAATAAACATATTTTCCAAAAGAGAATTCTAGACCTTACTTTTTCTGAGTTTGACGGAAATACTTCCTCCGTCGCTGCTCGTTGATCTGATCTCGGTGTCTGGGGAATAATTTCAGAATTACTGCGCTGGGACAGAATAAATGGCGAACCTTGCATAGCTCAGCTTACTATTAGTGGCCTTGGAAGCTCTCTTTTCCTCGGGTGTGTTGTATAAACAAGGACGACCCATGGTGGCACAAGGAAGGTTGAGTTTCCTATATAAAACTCAGTTGGATCTCTGTACTTTCCGGTTTTTGTCTGACCTTTATTTTTTTGTTTTCATTTATGTGTCAAATTTACATCGCAAGAAAGATAAAAATTCAGGGAGTTCCATGGTGCAAAAAATCAAAGTCGATATCATATTTCTTGTTATACTACCGCACAGGTTATGTTCGTCTTTTTATTATTTGAACGTGTGACTTTTGTTTGTAAGCCTTCAACGTTCAAGTTCGTTCAACGTTCAACAGCCCAGCTACTCCAACCTTCTCATCAGGCGTCTTTTGCGTGTTCGGTATTATCTTTTTCATCTGATCGCTGGTCATAGTCTGTAGTCCGAGATGCCAACATCCAGCCCCGCTCTCTCCCTCACCAAGGCTCTCCCTCTTCACCTTTTTGCTTCGTTTCTGATGCCGTGTCTTCCCCAGCACCACCAATATCGTCAACTTCCAGCTACAAGCATTCGGGACAGCTTTGTTGGTGCCACATTGTACGTCTTCAGGCAGTTTGTATGCACGAGATGAAATAACTTTTTAACCAGCATGCGAGCGTTCGTTTAAGCAAACCGAACTTTGTTCGCGTTCATCGATCATCGCTGTTCATCGTCCCACCATTTTTTTTTTCAAACCATAAACCACGCCCTCACATCCTCACGACCCCGGAAAGGTCCAAGCCTACGTGATGACGAGCAGGAGCGAGCAGATGGCTTGGCAGCACCCTCTCTCTCCATGCACTAACATCCAGGTACTTCTTCCTAGTTCTTCCCTCTCATTCGGTTTGACCATGGACTTGAAGGATTGCAAACGATTGGCCGTGGGAAGACAGATTCGGGGCATGAGTCTTTAACACTATCAGGTATATATCTGCCCATTCGTCGACGAGTGAGTACTTACCTGATCTTGTAGCGTCCCTCCACACAAGCCCCATCCACAATGACCTTCCTGCCAATGAACCCTTGCTCGAAACAGGCGAGCCGATGGGGTGTTATCGGCTGGGAACCGGGTTGGCAAGAAGCTTGGTCGGTTAGAAGTAGACCAGAGTGACGATGGCAAGAGGCAGGGTTGATGTGTTAGAAGGTAACTTCAATCTCTCTTTAATCAACTGATACTTACCACCGTTCTCCACTTCTACTTGTTAGGACGCTCCCACCCTGTTGACGAGCTTTGCGAGCCACACGTTCATGTGCGCACGGACAACGGGAGCCGCCATGAACGCATGTAAATGAGGGGTGACGACAATAACAATGATGGCCATGGAGAGACGATGTGAGTCTATAACGCCACCCCACTCGAGAATGGTTTCTTACTTGTGTCCTTTTCCTCCCGTTGTGCCCATCTCTCTCTGTTTTCCTCGCACTGGTCAAACTATCCACACGGGCTGTAAGATAGGTAGGTCGTCAGACAATTTTACACATCGGCAGGGAATAATTGACCTATCAGACAAGTTTGCGAGTGCTGGGCTTTTGGGAATGCCCATAACAGCGAGGCGGTTGAATGAGAAGGGCAGGATAGAATGAGCAGGGAGGGCGATGACAGAGGCGATGAGAGAAGTGGTGAGTTCGGACCGCCCCTACCAATCGATGACCTAGCGCTTACCATTACCAATCCCCTAGCCCATCCAGGGAACGAGATTGCACACCTCGACGAGCAGCGGGGACCACATTGAATAGGCTCACTTACCCTCTTCATCGGTGGACACGGCGGCGAGTTGAGCACCAGCGACCGAGTCAGAAGTGTAGAACAACGGCGATGAGCACAGGAAGACGTGAACGCGAATGAGAAGACCTTACCATCGGTCCCATCATCAAAGAGCTCGAAGAGCAGAGCGGGTGGGAACTGGGGATACAAGAAGGGCAGTGGACAACGTCCCTTAGCCTCGCAATCCTGCACGGCAGTGTCATTTGACGCTCGCACTGCAATTGCGAGGTTTATTCGTTGCTTTTGCTATGAAGTTACCCAAGATTGGAAGAACATCACAATACATCATATTTAGGGTGAAAAATAGGTACTGTAGAAAACATATCTAATGGATGCTCGCAATGGCCAAAAAAAAGAGGCTCCGAAACATCTTGATGGGATACCTTAGTCAAGAGGGGTTAAAAATACATCAATCGATGGGAATTGGTGATCACGAAAGCATCCAGAAGGGATGCATCGATGCCTCGAGCAACTTTAAGAGGGAGGTAGGTATCTCCATTTAGACTTATCCGTACGGGATACCCGCAGATACCCCCTCTTAGGTGGGTTTCCGCCTGTCAAAGAACCGACCTAACAGGCTTTTGAACTGCTGCCA
>Ga0307517_10004806_pt1 | contig 20608 bp, 7 predicted proteins | sample 23_EM_MG_FD_194515 | JGI IMG/M metagenome (GOLD analysis project Ga0307517, IMG submission 194515) | Populus trichocarpa ectomycorrhiza microbial communities from riparian zone in the Pacific Northwest, United States - 23_EM | ecosystem: Host-associated > Plants > Roots > Unclassified | place...
TTTTGAAAACTATTTTAATACTTGATCTTATATTATCCAGAATTTCTTAACCAATAGTCCACTGAATTTTCGGTAGCATCTAGCAGCTTCAAATTAATAACCCTACCTCACTTAAATAAATTAAGATAATATTTGAAATTATAGAAATAATTATTTTTTAAAGTATCTTTTTACTTGAAAATATATCAAAATAATATATATTTTTTATTTTTGATATATATCAACACATCAAAACTATCCAAAATTATAAAAAATAATTAAAAAAACAATTTAAATTTTTCTAAAAACACTTTTTAAACATAAAAACAAGTACACATGAAACTATGATGACTTGTTAGATAAAAAAAGAAATTGAAATTGTCAGCCAGTGTACTGCATTACAGTAATTAACTAGCCATTTAACCTGATTACCTGTGGGTTATAATTTTTTCAAAATAATACTGGATATGCATGTTGTTTTAATATGTTTTTTTATATAAAAAATTCAAAGTGTAAATTAAAAAGTTTATGCAAGAAAGATCAAGATATTCTATAACATAAAATGAGACACGCATTCAATTATGTTTACTGAACTTATTTATTTAAATAAATAAAAGATAAATTTACACCCTAAAAAACTTACAACTTAAAAGATAAACCCAAATGAAACTGACTGAATAAACCCACACCATAAAAAATATTACGCAAGGAAGAACACATCAATAATATGATTAAAAATGAATATTTTCTATTTTAAAAAATAAACTTCAGTTGTATAAAAAAAATTAAAGATGAATTAGAACAATACCTTGAAAAATGAAATAGAAACAAAACGACTAAAAAAACTTGTATTAAAAAAAGACATGCAAAAATTATGGCTTAAATCATGAGACTGAGATAACTTCATAGAAAAAACTTGAAGATAATTACAAAACCAATATTAAAAAAAAACTAATGCAAAACAATAAGATCGTTTGAAGCTGAATTTCCAATAAATTAAATGTCAAAAGATAAAACTGGAAAAAAAAATTAATTATACAAAAGGATAGAAAAAAATGAGGGTGAGAAAAAAAATTTAATTAGAGGGATAAACATTTTCAATTGAAGGGTTTAATTGAATTGAAGAATAGATTTAATAAAAGAAAAAAAATCAAAAGAAAGAGGATCAAACTGAAAAAAATAAAACACAGAAAATTTGATTGAAGGATGAAATTGAAAGAATTTTTTTTTAACAAAAGTGGTAAGGATAAATTTAGAAATTTAAAAAAACAAGGACCAAAATGAAAAACCAAACATATAAGAAATTGCAATTGAAGGACCGAATTAAAAAGAATAAAAACTTTTATAAATAAAAAAGAAATGAAATAAGAAATTAATAAAATGAGGATTGAAATTGAAAAGTAAAAAACAAATACGATAATGGTGTACAATACCTGTCAAGAGAGGGAAACGAAGGGAAAAAAAATTCAAACAACCACCGACGACAATCTAACCACTGTAAGCTGCCACGTGCTACTCTAAATAGAATAGGACATGACGATGTATCTAGGAAGACGACAAATGCTACCCACGCACCAGGACATGCCAATTATGCTTAAGTAGCTTTAAGCATTATACAATGCAAGAAAATATGAAAATACCAAAATGCCCCCATGATCCCGATAATTACACAAAATACCCATATCAAAGTACAAAAATAACCCCAAATACTAAGCTCATTTTTTGTCTATTCTAAGGTAAAAAATGCAAATTGCAGTGTATATTAAAATTGTAAAACCCTAAAATACCTTTAATTAACAACACAATAATTTTTTAACTCTGGAAGCAAATATATATTTTTATTATTAAAATGCTTATATAAAGTCAAAAAATTACTGGATCACTAGTTTTATATTTTATTGATCTTAGAAAACAAAATTCTTAGTGCATAAAAAAAAATCAATATCCCCGCATTATTTATTTTTTAGGTAAAAATTGGTAATAAATTGAATTGTTAATCAATATCACGATTCTGCCCTGTTTGTTTTTGCGTTTCAAAAACGCTTTTGAAAAAAATTATTATTTTTTATTTTTTTCTTTGTTTCAAATTAATATATTTTTTGATATTTTTATATAATTTTGATGCGCTGATATCAAAAATAATTTTTTTAAAATAAAAAAATATTATTTTAATACTTTTATAAATATAAAATATTTTAAAAAACAACCTATCTATTCTTCAAATTATATACGATAGAAGCAACCGTCGAAGTCTTAACAAGAGTTTAGACTTTTAGACATGTTTGGAAAGGGAGACTTCCAATTTCAAGCAGCAATAGAGACCGGCACCTTCAGTCCTTCATTACATTTTACTAACGACATCTAGCTCTCATTCATGAAAAAGATTTCTCCAAGAGAGACTTACAATTCCAAGCAATAGTAGAGACATGCAACTCCCAAGCACCTTCGTTGCATTTACCAGCTCCATTTCGCTCTAATAAATGGAAATTTCTCCTACTTTTACATTTGACACCTAATCCAAGACTACTAAAAGAAGAGAAAAAAAGAAAAAGAAAAAAATAGTTCTACTGGCTAATAATTTGACAGAATCTAGAGGGAAATCTGACAGCACAAATCAAGGAGAGAGGAGAGAGGAGAGAGGAGAGAGATAGGCCATCATCAAGGCAGGCAGGCAGGCAGGCAGGCAGCGTAGCCAGCAACACAAATCCAAGGACGAGCAAGCAGCGTCTACTGTTTGGGAAAATACAAAAACGAAAAATAAAAGCAAAGCACAGGCGCCCTTTATTGTTTTTCACGAGGCTTCATCTAAGAAATAGCTCCGAATTTAGTCAAGTTCTCCGTGGCAGCTTCTTTATTCTCCCTCTTTCTCTCTTTGAACAAGCTTTGTGACTGCAGTCTACAAATATGGCGTTTCTCTGTTGTACAACTACTAGCGGATTCTGAAAGAGAGAGTCTTTGTTTTCATTTTAACTTTTTCTTGCTTTACCTTTGGGTGGGTTCACTGTCTCTTCAGCTACTGGAAATACAGCAATGGCTGAGTATATCTGTTTATTAAACAAGGTGCCACCAAATTCTCTCTTTTTTCGCTCTCTTGCATGAGTTGAATACTGGGATTTCCTTAAAATGCTATTTGTTTTTCTCTTTTTCTACTGCATAAGTTAAAACTTTTTTTCTTTTTTAATTTGGTTATCTGGGAAGTCTTGAAGGATAATTTTTTTTTGTTCAATTAGTTTTAGTGGTAGTATATGCTGTAGAAAAGGCTATTTCATTTTATAAATTGCTGTTTCAGTTTTGAAGTTCATTGATCTGTGGGGGAACATGTTTGAAATGGGTTTGTGGAGTAATGCACGTTCTGATCTGGGTCTGTTTCTGGGTTTTTTCTAGTTGTATATATTTCAATTTCTAAGTTTATTTTTTAGCTTACTATTGTCAAACCGACACTCCATTTGTTTTTCCTTCTATAAAGGTCCTTTCTGTTTTTTCCCTTTTTGTGGCTGTTTATATGACATTAAAGATTCCATGGTTGTGGTGCTTTCTATTGTTATTTGATGTGGCGAAACATTGCTGTTCTTTTGAATCATTTCTATCAGTTCTTCACATGCCTGGTTAAGATCAAGACTGGAATGACAATTGTTCTTTAATTTCAGATTTTTTTTTATTAATTTCTTTAAAGCTAGTTTGCCTGCTATGTCTCTCAATATTGACAAGCTTAATTTTCTGTTTAGCAGGATACGATAGTCATAAAGCCTGCTAAGAAAACTCCAATTTTGTTAAGGATGATAGTCTTAATGTTTGCAATGGTTTGTGGAGTTTATATCTGCTCAGTTTGTTTAAAGCAGACAAGTATCCATAGTAAAATTAAATTTCAAGATATCCAAGTAGTTGAGAGGCTGTCTCCTGATGATGACCATGGAAATCTGCAAATTTCTAGTGTACATTATCCAAATCCCGAAACTTTTAGCAGGTAACTGGGCATTTCTGCCTTTTGTTTTTGAATTGGATTCATCAAAAGGTGTGTTTTAAGTTCTGTGTTGGTGTATTTCTAGGGCTGAATGTGCGCATAATCCTGTACGGTACTTTGCTATATTGTCGATGCAAAGATCAGGGAGTGGATGGTTTGAAACATTGTTAAACAGTCATGTTAATGTGAGCTCAAATGGAGAGATATTTTCTGTTCTTGATAGGAGGAGAAATATTTCATCAATTACACGAACTCTTGATAAAGTCTACAATTTGGACTGGTTCACTAGTGCATCAAAGAATGAATGCTCCGCAGCAGTTGGCTTCAAGTGGATGCTTAATCAGGTAATTGTGGTTGAAAAGTAGGTTAATGTTTAAATCCTTACTTCATTTGTTCTGCGCTACTAAAAGACTTATCTTTTCATACACTGTTGGCATAGTAATTGAAAGCGTCGAGCTGTCAACAACCACTCTACTCAAGTGGCTACCCAGAATAAACTAACAATCTATATATTAGCTTCAAAGAAACAAAAGGAAAATAACTGTATTTCTGATTAAAAAAAAAAATTTATTTCCTTGTCATACTCTTTAGAAGACACACTCCCAGTCAAATCCTTTAATGTTTAATAAACTTGTATTCATGTGTGACATTACCATAAGTTGGTATTGGCTTATCTCGTGATTATCCTGTCAGGGTATCATATTAGATCCAAATGCAACAATTAGGAACAAGCTATTCATCCAATTAAGATATATGGTACCCTATTAGAAACAAATATAACGAGCAGCAACAATTGAAACTTAAAGATTTTAGCATTTCTAGTGAAAACCTTAAGTTTTATGAATTCCCGCCAGATTTGTGAAAATCCCTATTTTGATTGAATCTAATCAAACCAGCTTCTTGTTTCATGTTACAAGTATCTGTACCTTAAGCAATGCAGATATAGAAATGGAAAGGTAGCATTATTCATACCATTTTTTATTTATTTATCTGGTGGATATTAGCTGATGCTCAGAAGGAATTGTGCACTGCTGTTTTAGGAATCCAGTTTCTCTGATGGTATAACATGGTGAATAAATAAATTGTGGCTGAGACTGCAATACTCTCTTAGAAGGCCCAAAAATCATGTTTGTATGTTATTAATCCATACAAGCTGCTCCGGTAGGTTAAACCCAAACAAAACTGTGTTCAGATGTCAATAATGACAAATTTCTTTTGTTGTCTGGTTTTTCATTGCCAGTTGCTGTAGGGCACCGTGAGAGCACTTTCTAATTTGGAAATAGAATGCAGTTTATGTTTTTGATTGTTAATAGACAGTTTAACTTGATGGTATTGCTTTTAGCAATTTTCACTTGGATAGCTTATAACAAAAATATTTAGTATTTTTCTTATAAACAAAAACAATAAAGGAACTTTAGTTTTCCATATTTTCTTTGAAATTATGTACTTTTAGGACAGCATTTTGCATGGTTGAATGAGGTTACAGAAGTAGCTTTTTTCATTCTTGTTCAGCGTTGTCAGTTCCTACTTAATTTCTCAACTATTTGCTAAAATAATATAAAGCAACCCTTCAGCTGAGCAAAACCTGAAGTAGGGAGAACCTCATTTATCTATGGGGACTAGAGAAGGATGGTGTGTGCATTTCTCACTGAAAGTTTGTTTTAGGGAGGAAAATTATGAAGTAATAATTTAACCTATTATTAATTATGTAGGGAGTAATGCAGCATCATAAGGAAATATCAGACTACTTCAACCGCAGGGGTGTATTTGCAATATTTTTGTTTCGAAGAAATCTACTACGTCGCATGGTTTCAGTTCTTGCGAATTCCTATGATCGCCATGCTAAGCTATTGAATGGAACCCACAAGTCTCATGTTCATTCCACCGAAGAGGTCCTTCTTTCCCCCCCCCCCCACCCCCCCACTAATTCTTAATTCTCTTTCCTGGCATATGATAGTTTTGAGCTGTTAGCTGTAATTTCTTGTAGGCCAAAACACTTGCGAAGTACAAGCCTATGATAAATTCCACACTGTTGATTTCTGATCTGAAGGAGGTTGAGATCACAGCTGCCAAGGCTTTAGAATACTTCAATAGCACCAGGCACATTGTTCTGTACTATGAGGATCTCATAAAAAACCCTGCTGTAAGTTATCATGACAAGCTCTCAGGAAATCTTTGGCATGCAAAATTCAACTCGTTTTCTACATTTTCAAGTTCAACGAGTAATACGTTGATAATTGGAATAACACATATGTTACCTAGCATTTCTGCGATTCAACCAACAGACCTTTCAAATTAATTTTAAGATTTTTTTTCTTTGTAAAATTTTAGTAGCTTTTTTTAAATTTTGGAGAAATTTAATTTACATCTTGGGCTCCCTTGAATGATTCCTTTCTCAAGATAATCATTTCCTCTGGAAATGGTCGACCATTCGAATTGTCAGTTTGTGAACTTGATAGTTTTGCATTTGATGACAGCACTGTAAATTGTGAGTCTCTCAAAGTGTGTTATTTATCATGCTTGTGCTGCAGAAACTTAAGGACGTTCAAGCATTTCTAGGTCTTCCGCTGATGGAGTTAATGAGCCGTCAGGTCAAGATACACAAAGGTCCATTGTCAGACCATGTTAAGAACTGGGAAGATGTCAACAAGACACTGAATGGAACTGCATATGAGAGTTTCCTCCAAGCTGATTATTAAAGCTGACATGTGAACGGTGTGAATACCAACTTCAACTAATTTTGTTAGAGCTGACAAGGTAGTGGTTCCCATAAAATTTTTGACAACGACCCAGGTGTGATGCTTCCAGGTTGTATCCTCTATCTTCACTCAATTCCTTGATCTTTGTGTTCAAGCTCTTGTATCACTCTGATAATCTTCTCGTTGATTGATTTTAAGCAATACCATGTAAAAATGTCAGCTAATCAGTTTTAAGAAAATGCAAGCAATTGTTCAGTAGGCTGATTGTGTATATGCTCTCCCGACTCAATTTTGTTTTAGTTTGGACCCGCTATCCTGTCCTAGTGTCATTCCTCCACTCATAGTTTCTGTACAGTACATTTATTTCCCACGGATATTAGGAAATTCTGATAGGTTTTGGTTCGGTTGCAAGTGCTTAACTTGAATCCAACTTGTTAGGTAATCAGATTGAGTCTGTGTCAAAGTTATGGTACACCAAATTTATTTAATTTGACCTTTTTTTCTAATTTGGTTGAACTGTTGCCAAGTTTTTTCCAGAAGATTGTTTCTTTCTCCTGGTGTTTTGCTTCACTGCTTCCTCACATTGAATTGTTTTGCGCATCTTGTTTTCAAGCATACGCCAGATTTTCTCATGTTCAATGGCACCTGGGTTCTGGAACACGAGACTACAATTATATTGAATGCTTAATGCGAAAGACAATGGCTAAGCAAGCCGTAAGTACCCTTGCTGTAGACTAGGCTGGACGGTAGAAAAGGAATGCTAGCAAATTCTTCTCGTTCCAAGCCATGTCAATTCCTTGGTTATCTTCTTTTAGCAAGATGCTGAGGACGAAGGTTAGAACCTAGAACAACTGGGCTAAGTCTAGATTAAAGCAAGCATACTGACATGGTCTTGCTCTTGCAAGTGCCATGTCCCGTATGGACCAGGAAGGTATTTTCTTTCTTTTGATGCAGCCAACAACTTCACGTGTAGATGGGGCTTTGTCTGAATTGTCAACTGGGTTGGCGGTCTTCTCTGAAAGCCCTGTTTAGGAGGAAAAAAGGAAAGGAAAAAAAAAGGGAGTTTTCAAACAAGGGTACAAATTAATTGATACAAACGGAATGATTTTCCACACCCAGCAATATAGAATTACGGGTTAGGATTATGGAAATAAATTGATTAATTTTAACATGTGAGACTTTCCAATAATATCAAGTATGTTAGAAAAGCCCAAGAAAAAAAAAAAAAAACCCTGGAATACTACCTATTTATGGAAGGAACAATTTGGACTAGTATGAGGGAGGGGTCAAATTTTCGTTGTATTGGGCTGAGCTGAAGATGGACAGTGCAAGATAATTTTTTTGTTTACTTTTTTCTATTACCTCTTTTTTTTTTAACTTTTTTTTTCCTTCATTATTATTATTATTATTATTATTATTATTATTATTCAACGAAGGGATGTTTTCGAGCAAGCTTGTAAGTTGATATAAACTACTCTCTCTTTTCTTTCCGGATGATTTGAAAGGTGCATCCTTCACATTTTGACTTGATGCATTTAGAGTTTTAAAGAATTAGTTTAATAAAAAAATTTATTAGGTGAGGTTATAAAAATGATTTTATATTATTCTTTAGAATAATTATTTAAGTAAAAGCTATTTAAATTTAAAATTTATACAAGCTCATCACTATATTATGCTTAATTTTATAAGAGAAAATAAAATGAATTCTTGACCGCATGGTCATTAAAACTTTTATACTATATCAAAGTTTCTTTACGACTAAAAAATTTAAATTATTAAGTAAGCTACCAATAATACTTATATATTATTTTTTAGCATAGAGAAATTTAATAAATTCTTTTGGATGCTAGCTGTAAGATTTGAATTCAAGAAGTCAAGAAAAAAGAACATACCTCTTCAACCACCCAACCAATCTTCGAGGGTTATTTATGTTAGTGAATATGCATGCAACACTATTTTTATTCATATAAAACATATTCATTATTAATAAAGATCTTTGTTTTTTACCTTTAATATTCATTTATATTTTATTAATGAATCTAAATTTGATTAATGAGTCTAAAGTAAAGATAAAATTCATGAGACAAAAAATATTTTGTAAAGAAAATTATAAAGTTGTTATAATTATGAGATTTTTATTGCATCAAAATATTTTTTTTTTCTAAATGTTCATGGTCAATGTTCTATTAAGATTAAACATTAATTAGAGCTAATGAGATCAATATATTTTATGTTCCTTTCTTTATGAAAAGAAACAATTGCTCTTATAAACTGAAGTATGAGAGATACTTGAAGTTAATATGTAGATACTTGTTAGATGACATGTATATTAAACTGACTCGCATGAGAATTACATATGAAAAAATCATCTATGTTTATGAAAAGACTTATGTAATAGTTGTGTAAGTGATCCTTACACTTCAGATCATTGAATTATTTTATATAAGGAGTGTTATGCTTTGATCTTAACTACACGTTGTCATAATCAAGGGTAATAAATGAGCAGATATTAGGTTTAACATAAACTATATGAAGATATTTGAGTAATTAAAAGAGAATTTAAAACCCTAGGTGGATTAGGAATAATGTTCAATTTGTTCTCAAATAATATTGATTGTGAAATCATTAGCTAAGGTGGAATGAAATTTGAAAAGAGTTTCAAATCTTATTCAAATAATCAATGACTATAGTGTCGAGAATAAAAATGATTTAACAAAGCAGAAATACTTCATGCTATAATGTCTATATCAAAACATTCTTAATGAATGGATAATAATTATACTGAGAAACTATTCACTAAAATATTAAGTTAAACTACTTATGACTCTTCTACTATTTGGGAGATCATGACAAGTTGTTAGACGTTATACTTGATCTTCAAATATAAATCAATCAATTATTGAATTAATAAGAAATTAAATTATTTAATTTATTTAATCCTATTTTATTTGGATTATGATTTATATTTGTGTTAACTTATTAGAGATCTTAATGAGTTACACATATAAGAATCATTCTTCAAAAACTAAAATGAAATGATTAATCGAGTATCACTTGATTGTAAATAAGTTTTAGAAATTAAGGAATTGAATGTAATTAATACAAGAATTATAATTTTAGATCTAAAAATTAATATTATCCTAAAATAATATATGTAATATTATTTAAGGAAAAAATTGATATTTTACCATTTATAAGATTTTCAGGTTTTCTTATAATTAGAATACCATGCTTCTTATTTTGTGTACATACAGAAAAACTATGTTAGTTATAGAAACACTTGAAATACAAAAGAAAAGAGATAACATTCAAAGGTATAACAATCCCTCTCTCCTAAAAGGGTTTAAGAGATTTTTTATTGATGACTCATGTAGATTATCATTAGAAGCTGGACACTTGGACAACTTGTGGTTTGCGACAATACAGCCTTGAAACAATTATTCAAAGCTAAAAAAAATATCTGATGTTCATGTAATTATCTTCGTATAAACTTTGAATGACTCTAGATCTATCTAACGAGATTCTTGAAACTCCAAAATAAAATTTAAATTTACTATTTCCGCTACGTATATACTTTTGAGAAACCCAACAATTTATACGTTACTAATATATAAAAGTTGTAGATTTTGTATTTATGTAATTTAAGATTTATTAAATTAGGAAAAAGATTAATTAAGATGAATGATTTTCTTGGTGCATCAGAAGACCCACTAAATTGAGGGATATAGAATTAAAAGAGAGGGTTATCTTTTTTGTACATGTTATGATACAATGATATTTATTGGAAAATCACTCAATTTATCTTTATATAATCCCACAATTTTTCAATACATATCTACGTTTCTAATTGTGCTATATATTATGTTCTGGTATAACATCTAATTCTTCAATACGTCGATCTTTAGTCAGGTTATTCATTTGAATAGATAAAGTTATATTTTTTATTCCAAAATTAAATTCGAGTATTATAGGGATATAATAGAAAGATTTCTCTAAATTGATAAAAATTTTCAAAATTAGTTCACCATTAAAATTTCATTTTTTTTTAAATGTTGTTATTAAAGATTAAAATTAAATTTTTATATAACTCAAGGACAATTTCACAATGGAAAAAAAAACAGAGATGAAAACTTAATACGAACATGATGGATATCGATCCGACCTGATCTGACTCGAATAAATAACTTGAATAAATAAATATTTTTTGAATAGTTATTTTATTCAAAGAGTAAAGAGTAAGGTATTAATATTGTCAAACAATATGCACAAACCTAACTCAAAATATATATTTAGATTATATTAATATATTTATAGAATATTTAGATTATTTTTTTTATTTAGTTTATAATGATTTTTTTATTTTTTTCAGCTTTATTTTTGATATTTTTACTAGTATATAAGAGATGTAGAAAAGCTGCAATATTCAGGAGAGAATCTTGAGTAATAAAAATATGAATTAGGATTCTTGTAGTTTAGTTCTTAATTTTACAATAAAATTTTATCTTTTTTTATACTTGCTGTATTTCTGTATTTGCAAATCACCCCGCAAGATTCACTCTATGCATATTTTTCCCACATAGTAAACAAACCAGCTAGACAGTAGAGTCATATTCCAAAGCATATAGCATGTACTTGGAAATCTTAATTTAGCGATCGGAGGAATGGCAAATCAGATGGGAGTCAATAAATTATAGAATATTAGTGCCTACTGTAACGCTTAAAAGCCAAAATAACTTTCCGAGGCGCTGTGGTTTTGGCCGCTAAGAACTCTGGGGGTTAACATAGCCATAACATGCATTGAAAAAGCTGCACGCTAGCACTCTCAAGGCTTCTGGTTGGAAAGCTGATCACCTTGTCTGTTGACATTTTATTATGGCATGCCTGTATGGCCTCACGACAAAAAAAGGCCACCTTTTCTGTATTATAGCAATCAGAATAATAAGAAAGAACCACAAGCAACCAGAAACAAAAGCATCGATTAATGAAAATGTGGGCCTTGGGAACATATATCGTACACCAACTTGTCCTCCACAAAAGTTTGTTCATCCTACATATGATGATTACAGATTTGAATTAGACTGGATGGTAAGATAATACTGTAGAGTCATAGAGACATATCAATCGTGATTCTCCACAATCCATGATGTTTCTCTTCCGATCTCTCCTATAAATTATGATCTTCTCCTCGTATCTCTCCTGCAACCGCTGTTGATTTCTTTCTTATTTTAAGCATACGTTACTGTAAATAACATTGACAGTAGGACTCTGTCACAACTATATAGTTTTCATTCTTATCTCTTGTCCAACTACATACCACTGTTTGTGTATCCTGTAAACTCTATGTAAATGAAATACAAGCCATGCATAAGGCATGCCAGTTTTAACTCATTTTACGTGGTATCAGAGCTTTATACGAGAGGACCTTTGTCAAACATGTCTTCCTCCTCTACTTTCTCTCAGATTCCTCCTGTGGATGAGCAGGCCCGTTTGATTTGTACTCTTTCAAAACTCATCTACCAGAGATTTTAATTAAATTAGCCTCTACAAATTACCTCTCATGGAAAGCACAAGTTGTTCCCATTTTACGTAGATATGGGCTCCTGGGCTACGTCACGAATGAATTTCCTTGTACAGCTACAGCTGTTGCTTCCACTGATAGTACTGTAACTTGGAACCCCGCTGTAGTAAAATGGTTACGCATTGATTAATTGATCCTTGGATGGATCAATAACTTTCTGTCCTATGCTCCTCTCTCTCAGGTGATCAATAATCACTACCAAAAAAAATTAGTAAATATATACGGAAACAATAATTTTTCTGTAGGTATATTGCGGTGATATTTACTGACTGAATTTTCCATTGCTAAATCTATCGGTAGACACCGACATAAATATTCCCACAGTATGTACAAAGGAAATTGCAGTGGAAAAAATAAGGAATAAAAAAATCAAACAATACAATGACATGTAAGTTTTAGAGACGACGTTACTAACATAATTAACCCGACGGTAAAATTCATCCGTGAATGCCGATGAAAAACTTCCATCGGTATATACCGATGACATTATGAAGGGTATTGTAGTGAGATTCAAGAAGGAAAATCATACGGTGACGTGACATTTCTACCGACAGAATTGTTGATGGCGTTACCATCAGAATAATTTCATCGGTCAATCCGTCGGTTAGTCCATTGATAATATTTAATTTAAGCTTTAATTATACCAATTATTAAAAACACTAAGTATTTAAGCTTCTAAGCTTTATTTATTAATATTCAACACTCTTCAATTCTTTCTCTCTTTTAATTCATAGTACATTAACCCTTATATTTATATATTTATAGGGAGATTACAACCTCTAATAATCATAATCTAATAAAAATTCTAACTATCTAATTTAACAAGGATTCTACTTAACTAGTGTAACACAATTTTTTTTTTTGTCAAGGACTTCCACTTAGACTAAATTACTGTATAATCAAGTTTCTAGTTAGACACCGATATGATACAAATTCAATAACATTGCTTGCACAACCACAATTCTGCAGTGTACAAACAGAATGTTTCATCGATAGCTAGATACTGATTTTGTCGGCATGATTTTTACCGACAGGATCACGGATGGTTATTATTCATAAAAAAACTTATCGTCGATGATTTCTATTCTGTCCATATTCCATCGGTAATATAATCACCGATTGATTTACAAAAAAAAAAACATGCCAAACAAAATTTTTTTTGGCATCATTCCATCAGGATTCCTATCGATGAATATAGCATACCACCAACAAAAAGTTTGTTTGTAATTCCATTGGGGATTTATGTCTAAATTATTGAAGGATGAATTATGTCGGTGATTAAATAGTGTCAGTGGAATTTCCGGCAAGTATTTTCCAACTCTCTGGAATATACCAACAGACGTAGTCCGTCCAAAAGCCCTTCAGTAAGTTGTTTAAATATATATATTTTTAAAAATATAATAAACAGAGTAGAAAAAATTAAAAGAAATAAAAATAAAATAAAAAATAAAATATTTATTATAGATTTAAAAATTTATCAGTTTAAATACAATTCATCTAGAATAGAGGAGTTGGAGAAGGAGAGGAGGCGAGTCTTTGTTGGGATTGAGCGGCGATAAGGGGGAGCACATATACCACCCATGTATGATTTCACCTCCATGTAAAATCGTTGGAGTTCGACCATTCCGACAGTAAGTTGTTCTGTCTCAGCAGCAAGGTGGGCCATCCGATCTTTAACTTGTTGGTTTAAAATCACTTGGGACTTTGGAGATTGAGTGGTTGGAACCGATTATGAGCATCCAACAATTAAAACACTTCGGGTCGTCCATAACTCCTTGGCCGTAGTGTTTGATATAGTGTAAACCTGATTTCTATCGGGTCCATCGGTCGATCTTGCCTACAACCACAAATCCAAATTGAGTTTTGGATGGATCAAAGGATTGTCCCTATATCTCTATTGCAATTAAGTGTTATATGTTTCTTGAAAAAAAAAGTGAACAAATTAAAAAAATAATAACTCAAAAACAAATCGTTGAGATTTAACATTCCACTAACTTCCTAGCTCGACTATCCATTTGTTTTCCAACGGTCATCATTTTACATGTGAGTTTCTATAAAAAACTCCATCAGTCTTGGTTCGCGTCCAAGAACCATAACCTATAAGAGAAAACTGTTGTTAGTTAAATATATTAATAATAATACCAATTCTATGTAAAACAACAAAATTGCAAAAATATTATATTCCTTGTCATGTAATAATAAATTCACGTCATTGTGAAGGAACATCTAGAAATATTACATTATAGTTAATTTCATTACACATTGATAGTTTACAAATTAATCAGAATTGTCTTCTTCTTCATCAATTTCATCATCGTTATCTCCATCATAATTTTCTACATTGATTTCATTATTATCATCATCTTCATTGACTCATGTATGTCTGTTGGTTCTTAAAATATCATTTAAGTCCTTAACATCAACATCAATAAAAGTATTCTTAGCGATGCAAAAATTTGAATTTTCTTTTAAGTTGATAGACGGAGCAACTTGATATGGATCAATTAACTTATCAAGTTTAAAGATATCATCTCCTACAAATTACTTCAATTAACTCTCGAATGATCATTTCAAAAAGAAAGAGTATATATGTAATAAACTTGCTGACATTGCTTTGTGAAAATAAAGACATCGTCAACGTAATGAAGTCTAGCCTTTGTATTAATTTTGACTAAACCATGATGGAGATCTACTATGATTCTTCTGTCGGTGGTATCATACCAATAATATTTGAATAAAAAACTCTATTTTGCTCACTATGATATTTCAATTCAATGACCTCTTCTAACTTTCCATAATAGTTAACTTCAAACTCATTAGAAGTCGATCTCTTAACACAAACTCCACTTTTATATGTCTTTCTATCATAACCATACTCTTTAATATGGAAAACATGTCCATTGATGAAATACTTGTTATAGCACTTCACCTTTCTTTTAGGATCTAGACTTAGTAAATTCAAAGTAACACTAGTATTCCCTTTTAATTGATAAACCTCGTACAAGAATTATAACCATTGATAGTTAATAAGAAATACGTAATTAAAATTAAGTACTTTAAGAGATAAGAATAATTAAATAATTTTTACATGTTTTCTGAACCATGTGAAAATTGTTCATTTTGTAATCAAAAGATTTGAAATCCAGTTAGCTGTGATTTTTTGGATAGTAAAAATTAATAATGTTGCATACGAAGAATTATTCAATCTATCAGTTTATGATAATATAAGAGACATGTTTTTTGAAAAATTGTTAATTATTATACTTACTAAATAAAATATCTCAGTTCATCTCAATTAAATAACACAGAATTATGTACATGTTTGAATTCAATTTCTATTAAGTATCTTCCCCTCACAACATTTTTTAGTATAGGTCATTCAGGATGAGAAACTATTGACAAGTTGCTACTCGAAAGCACTTCCCCACTATTATCATGACTCGTAACACAATTGTTGTTTGCTCTCAAGTGAGGCTCGAAATAATACGAGATAAATATTGAGATCTCTTTAATAATGTAAGACTCGTATATCGAAGCCTCAATATGCGCCTTATTTTTTAATTTTCTCTTATGGTTGAACAAGTATTTGCATAAAATTAAATGAAGGTTTTGAATTAAAAAAAGATAATAGAAATTTAATTAGGATACATGTGTAATCCCTAACTTCTCAAATGGATACATTCATCTATAATGGACAAGGCCTTTAACGTTTACCACAAACTATAAATATACAGGCAGATGCTCTATTGAGTCTAAGAACAATGGAGAGAATATCATCTCAAGTTTACATATTGTTTAGACGATATTCATTTTATGCCTCTCCATATGTTGGGTATGTAATTTGTTAGAGCATACATCTCTAAAGAATTGACTGATCTCTGTTAGTGCATCTTATATACCCTTTGACAATAAATTTCAGTAAGCAAGTGGAATGAATGTTTGCATAAACACATGACAATCATGAGTCTTTATTCCATGCAATCTACAATACTTCAAATCCACCAATCTAGATATGTTCAAAGCATGTCCATAAGGAAAACAAATCCTCTTAAGCCATTGGTAGGCATGTAACTATGCATTCTTATTTAAAGCAAAATTGGCTTTGGCTTTGGGCTTTGCGACTCGTGATCCATCATAAACCAACTCCATATTTTTACGATGACAAAACAAAGGTATATCCATTCTAACCTTTATTTTTTCCTTTGTCTTCCCTTTCATGTTCATAACCGTTTTGAAAATGTTTTTAAACACGTTCTTTTCAATATGCATGACATTAAGATTATAACAGATGAGATTAGTCTTCTAATAAGAAAACTCTTAGAAAACACTTCACTTTCCCGAATTATAGGTCGCACCAAAACTAGGAAACTTCTGCTTACTAGAATGAGAGCCAAACACAATATCATAGTACTGCAATACCACATCATACAATTCTTCACTCGATGGTACCGGTGGTGAAACATCTTTTTTCACTCTATTAGAAAAAAAGTCTTTTATATTCTTTCTACACTACTGATCCATTGGCAAGAACCACCAATGAAAATAAAAAAAAAATGCTTTACCACCATTTATTAAGGTGAAGGCCTTGTTATTTTCATATAGTATGAATATGCTAATTTTCCATGCGTGCTCTAACCAGAAACCATTCCATACACAAGAAAATTATTGATAGTTCACTTCAAAGCTGCCTTCACTTGAACAGTCTATTTACTCGAGACATCATAAGTCAAAGTCCTAGAGGACTATAATTGCTTCAACTCATCAATCAATGCTCAAAGAAAAACATCTATATTCTCACCCGGACTATTAGGGTCGGCATGACCATAGATAAGAATATGAACTTCGGTCTCATACACATCCTTGATGGTAACTTTTAAACTATGAGTATCACTGACCATCAAGAATAAGGAGCAATAAATGACCCAAATAGATTGAATCCATTTGTACATAACTTAAGACATGTTTTCATTAAAAATTAAGGATACACCCTATTAAAATGTTTTCAGTCTTCATCATCAAAAGGGTGCGCACCATAACCCCATTAATTGCATCATGTGAATGATGCCATGTCATGTTTTCAGTAGTCTTTGAAGATGTGAATAACCTTTGTAGTCCAAGAGTGATGGAGAAGTATCTAAGTTTTATATATGCAACAAGAGTACTTTCCTTACCAATTCTGAGTTTTATAATGAGTATGCTCACATGTTCTACACTCGGTCAAATCTGCATTTTCAAGATAATACAACATGCAAAAATTTAGACATGTCAGTTTTCTGGTATCATGGGCTAAGGGGTTTCATCATGAATTTAGCAGCATATAAGTTCTCTTTTAACCTATTCCCTTAAGGTAAAATGTTTCTCGTCCATTTAACAATCTTGTTATAACCGGCCTTACTCACCCAATAATATGACTTGATGGTGAACACCTGTGCAACAATCAATAATTTACTATAATTTGGGCACCTATTCCATAATAGTTCGTTAAAATCTTTCAAAAGATCAAAAAACCTGGTCATGTCTGTATTTGGTTCTTCATCTACAATTGAACATTCATTTGTATAACCCTAATTCATTCTCATCACATCTATAACCATATTCCTATAAGAATTACTATTGTCATCTACAACTCCATGCACGTTGCTAGAACTAGGAGTTGAACCAACCATCCTTTTTACCTTGGTCTCATAAGGAACATATGGTTCCCTGTGTGCAAACCAAAACAAGTATTTCCCCATATACCTTTTTTGGTAAAAAAAATGCATCGTTACAGCATCTAGATCGATAAACTTTTTATTTTTACACCTCTTTCATGGACATCTAATACCGTTTCTACTAATATTTCTTGGGTTAGATAGTGTGTAATTAATAAAACTTTTAATCCTATTACAATATTTCATCCTCTGCAACCTTTCAGATGAAACTCTAAAAATCCATGAACGATTATCCATTACTTATATCAAACCTATATAGAATATTGAAGACAACATGTAATAATAAATTATGTGAACTAAATAAATTATCTAACATTGGTTTAACTCAAACTTATTCAATCTATTTTAATAGTATTCTTATATCATTATCAATTATTTACATTGATTCAAACTCCTCCACATTTACCAAAGTTTTAAACTCAACAATAAAATTGATAAAATATAAAATGTTCCCATTAAATAAGCTATTATTTTCATTACAAAACATCTATGTTATAAAATTGAAATCAATTTCATCAAATTACAAACATATACAATTTTTAAAAATCTCAAATAAACCCTAACATGTACAAATCATACATTCATATAATAAATTTCTATGAAAAATAGCTATAAAAAAAATAAACACACAAACAAACTATATATACTACAAAAATATGCAATAAAAATTAACATTTTAAAATTGAGTTCAAACAAAAAATGAGTATTTTTGCTTACTTGATGTGGGGAATCCTAAGAAAATATTGAATCAGAACAAAGATGTTTAAATAGTGAGTGTTGGGGTGACCAGATTTGTGGTGATGAGAGTTTGATTTTTGATAAAATAAGGGAGAGGGGGTTTGCTGTTTTTTGTAGAGAAAAATAAAGGAAGAAAATGTAATGGGGGAGGGGGAGAGGGGGGTCGCTCGCCTTGTTATAAGCTTTATTTCGTCAGTAATATTGTCTGTAAAAATAACACGACATCATTGCTTTTTACTTCTTCTTTTTTAATTCCTTTTTTTCTTCAATGTAATTCTCTCAACATACATTGATGGAAATTATATTTACTGAGGGACATAGCGAAGAACTATTTTATTAATAAAGTTCACTGCAATTTACCGACTGAAATTTGATCATTAGTATTTTTATTTTTATTTGCTAATTTTCAGATAGTATTGCAAACCCATTATCCCGATATCATTTTATGATATTGGATATGGGATTTTAACCCTTTTTTTTTCAACCATTAAACCTAGCGGCCGGTTAGAACACCTAGAATCCCACCAGATCTATATTCAAACCTAGAACATGCTATTGCATAAAATATGTTACATTCACTCTACCTCAACGCGGCAGTGTACAATAAGGATTTCTGATATTTACACACACACACCCCTTTCACAGATGGTTGAAATTAGAGAATAGAATCATTAACTGCAAGTTTCGAAATTAGCAATTTACTTCTGTAAGGCTCACATGATAGCCTCCTCCTGTATATTTTACTCAAAGAAAGTACATTAGCTAGCACATGCTTTGTTCTCTTAATTTTCTCTATAAATACCAACGTCAAGGAAAGTGTTTAGCATGCAAGTTGCTACCTAGCTAGTTTATGCAATTTGTTTGCTCTCTTCTTCAACTGAGAGAATTGCATGTAACTTTCTGTCTTTGCCACGACCTCCTTCCCGTTGTTCTTGCAACATGGCCCAAATGAAGTTGCTCTGTGCCTTTGTTTTCCTCGTACTCTTCTTCTCCCAAGAGCTTAAGTTCATTGAGGGAAGGCATTTGAAGACCAGAACCTCTAACAAGTTCCTTCAAAAGGAACTTGTTGAGAACAATAGTAAGTTACATGTTAACGAAAAGTCCGATAAAACAGTCAATGCTACCCCAATGTCTCCATCTTCACCCCCAACTCCGGTTGTTAGCGAGCCCCATCCATCTCCACCAGGCCATGTTGATGACTTCAGACCTACTACCCCAGGCCACAGCCCTGGTGTTGGGCATTCCCTACAGAACTAGGGGAACTTTAATGGCTTGAAAGTCGCACATGTCTTCAACGGGATGGTGAGATTCGATTGGACTTCTTACTGCTTGGTACTAAGCTCTACCACCATGTTAAAAAATCACTTGTCCTTTAAATTTTAGCTGTACTTTTGGATTCTCTTACTTCGTGTACGTATTTTTATTTGGTTGTATTCTTTTCATGTCACGATATATAAATAAAAATTGGATCGCCTTTTCCTTTGAGATTCTTTTTGTACGTGTACATTTTTCTCTTTTTCAGTCTAGCATTTGCAAAAGCCATTACTGCTTTCTTTTGTAGTACGTATATGGCTTTATAAACGGTTGACTTCTGCTGTAGTGGAATATACAAATGCATTAAACGATCACTACTTATTTGTCCAAAACAAAAGGCTGGGAAATGAGTTTTTATGCTTTGCACATAGTTTCGATTCATTAGTGAAGTTTCAACTGCCTTTTAATGCATAAACAGTACTACTGTTGCATATTAGGACCTGCATGTCTTGCTTAGTGAAGTTGAATTATAGTAAATTTAGTATATTAAGTTTTCTCCCATTTTTTTTTTTTAATTTTAATGTTGTTGTTTGGAAAACTGCAACAAGACACAGATGATTGACCTGCCTTCAACCATATTCTTGAATTTGAACAAAATCTCACATATTTGTTTCTTAGAGTTTTTGCA
>Ga0307517_10004807_pt1 | contig 20607 bp, 19 predicted proteins | sample 23_EM_MG_FD_194515 | JGI IMG/M metagenome (GOLD analysis project Ga0307517, IMG submission 194515) | Populus trichocarpa ectomycorrhiza microbial communities from riparian zone in the Pacific Northwest, United States - 23_EM | ecosystem: Host-associated > Plants > Roots > Unclassified | place...
CTTCGCGCGGACCGATCTGGGGCGCAGTCGGGCCGACGCGCGGAGGACACGCATGAGGGACCTCGTTCGGAGGATGGGGGAAGTGCGGGGTGGCTCGTGCGGCGGCCGCGACCTGGACGGTCGAAGTCCGTTCAGACCGTGGCGAGTTCGACCTCGCGGAGCAGCTCCGCGGCGATGGCCGACTCGTGGTGCTTGCCGGTCGGGGAGAGGGCGACGTAGGCGGAGGCCAGGAAGAGGAAGGAGCCGAGGACGACGGCGAGCGGGAAGATGAACTCCGTGGCGGTGGCGCCGGAGAGGGTCGCGCTGCTGGGGGCGAGGGTGACGCTCACGGCGTACATGCCGGTGTAGTGCATGGTGCTGACCGCGAGGCCCATGACGAGGGCGGCGAGCGTGGCGAGGACCGGGCCGCGGACGACGAGGGTGAGGGTGAGCGCGGCGGTCGCGGCGACGACGGCGATCACGACGGAGGCGATGACGAGCCCGGGGTCGTAGTCGATCTCGCCGTGCAGGTCGAGGGCGGCCATGCCGGTGTAGTGCATGGCGGCGACGCCGAGGCCGGTGCCGATGCCGCCGAAGGCGACCGAGGTGACGCGGGAGCGGCCGTATCCGGCGGTGAAGACGCCGGCGGCGACCACGCCGATCGACATCAGCAGGCTCAGGACGGTGAGCGGGACGTCGTAGCGGATGGGGGTGCCTTCGACGCTGAAGCCGAGCATGGCCACGAAGTGCATGGTCCAGATGCCGGAGCCGATGGCGACGGAGGCGAGGGTCAGCCAGTTCCGTTTGGAGGCGCCGTCGGCCTCAAGTGCCCTTACGGTGCAGCGCAGTCCGAGCGCGGCGCCGACGCAGGCCATCGCGTAGGACAGGACCGGGGTGACCCAGCCCGCGCTGAAGTGATCCATGTGGCCCATGGGGGAGGTTCCTCTCGGGCGTGGCGCGGCGAGACCGCGCGCGCAGGGAGTACCGCCGGTAACGAGGACCGGGGTTGGCTGATCATGACAGCCCTTTCCCTGTGGCATAGGGCGCGAAAGGGACCTTGAGGTCGATTGGCGAACAATAAATCCATGTGGTTTGGATAACACCGAACATGCGCATTTTTGCAGGTCAGGCGGGTGTTCCGTGGACCTCGTGTGAAGGTCGGTCGATCACGGTCGCCCCGGCCGCCGGACCCGCCGCCGTACGTACCGTTCGGCATGTTCCGGAGGCCGTCAGCGCCGCCGCCACCTTCGCCGCCGAACCGGGGTCGCGGACGAGGAACGCCGTCGTCGGGCCCGAGCCGGAGACCAGCGCGGCGAGGGCGCCCGCGGTGCGGCCCGCGGCGAGGGTGTCGGCCAGCTCGGGAAAGAGCGAAAGGGCCGCGGGCTCGAGGTCGTTGGAGACGGCGGCGGCGAGCGCGTCCGGGTCGCCCTTCGCGAGCGCGTCGAGGAGCGGCTGGGAGGCGACCGGCTCGGGGATGTCGGTGCCCTCGCCCAGCCGGTCGAACTCCCGGAAGACGGCAGGGGTCGACAGCCCGCGCTCGGCCATCGCGAACACCCAGTTGAAGGTCCCGCCGGTCTCCAGGACGGTCAGCTTCTCGCCCCGCCCGATACCGAGCGCCGCCCCACCGACCAGGCTGAACGGCACATCGCTGCCCAACTCCGCGCAGATGTCCAGCAGTTCGGCCCGCGAGGCACCGGTGCCCCACAACGCGTCGCACGCCAGCAGCGCGCCCGCGCCATCCGCACTGCCGCCCGCCATGCCACCGGCGACGGGGATGTCCTTGGCGATGTGGATGTGCACGGCGGGGTTGCGGCCGTACCGCGCCGCGAGCGCTACGGCCGCCCGGGCCGCCAAGTTCGTGCCGTCCAGGGGGACTTGGGCCGCGTCGGGGCCCGCGCAGGTGACGCGGAGTTCGTCGGCGGGGGTCACGGTGACCTCGTCGTAGAGGCCGACCGCGAGGAAGACGTTGGCCAGGTCGTGAAAGCCGTCGGGGCGCGCGGCGCCGACCGCGAGCTGGACGTTGACCTTGGCGGGGACGCGGACTGTGACGCTCACTTGCCGGGCTCCTTGTGCTGGGCCTCTTGAACCCCTTCAACCTCTTCGGAGCCCACCTTGTTCTCGGCGCCCACCTTGTTCTCCGCGATGCGTGTGAACTCCTCGACCGTGAGCGACTCGCCGCGTGCCTGGGGGGACACCCCGGCGGCCACCAGTGCGACCTCCGCCGCCGCCGCCGATCCCGCCCAGCCCGCGAGCGCCGCCCGGAGGGTCTTACGGCGTTGCGCGAACGCCGCGTCGACCACTGCGAACACCTCGCGCCTGGAAGCCGTGGTCTTCAGCGGCTCGGGCCTCCGCGTGAGTGCGACGAGGCCGCTGTCCACGTTCGGGGCGGGCCAGAAGACGGTACGGCCGATGGAGCCGGCCCGCTTGACCTCGGCGTACCAGTTCGCCTTCACGGACGGGACGCCGTACACCTTCGAACCGGGCGGCGCGGCCAGGCGGTCGGCGACCTCCGCCTGGACCATCACCAGGGTGCGTTCGATGCTCGGGAAGTGCTCCAGCATGTGCAGGAGGACCGGTACGGCCACGTTGTACGGGAGGTTGGCGACCAGCGCGGTGGGGGGCGGGCCCGGCAGCTCCGTCACCTGCATCGCGTCCGAGTGCACCAGCGCGAAACGGTCGGCGCGGTCGGGCATGCGGGCCGCGATCGTCGCCGGGAGCGCGCTCGCGAGGGTGTCGTCGATCTCCACGGCGGTGACTCGGTCGGCGACTTCGAGCAGCGCGAGTGTGAGTGAGCCGAGGCCTGGGCCTACCTCCACGACCACGTCGTCGGGGCGGACGTCTGCGGTGCGGACGATGCGGCGGACCGTGTTCGCGTCGATCACGAAGTTCTGGCCGCGCTGTTTTGTGGGGCGGACGTTTAGGGCGGCTGCCAGTTCGCGGATTTCGGCTGGGCCTAGGAGGGCGTCGGGGTTGCTGCTCACGTTCCTAGGTTACGGGGCCGATTTCGTCTGCTGCGCCGTCGTGGCTGGTCGCGCCCACGCGGCGGAGCCGCAAATAGATACAGCCCCGCGCCCCTAGGGGATGGGGGCTGCGCCCCCTATCCCCTATCCCTCAGCCGTGCAGCCTTGTCCCGCAATGCGGCCACGGGCTCGACCCCCGTCGCACGTACAGCCTCTTCGCTCGGAACGTCTGTTCCTCCGCGCTCGCGTCCTGGGGGCGGCCGCTGCCGCCCAGGCTGTGCCAGGTGTGGGTGTCGAACTGGTAGAGGCCGCCGTAGGTGCCCGAAGGGTCCACCGCGCCGGGGCGGCCGCCGGACTCGCACGTCGCCAGGCCGTGCCAGTTCAGCTGATCCGCGCCCTGGACCGACGTGGGCATCGGCTTCGTGCCGACCTTGACCAGCTGCGAGCGCGGCTCCCGCACCAGCTCGTCGTCCACTCGCCGCGGCTTCTCCTTGACGCCGTTGACCGTGCGGAGGGCGTAGGTGACGCGGCGCAGGCCGGGGTGGCCGGCTCGTTCGACGACCTCCGTGCCCTTGAAGAGGGTCGGGTCATCGGTGCGTTCCACCTTGAAGGGGATCGCCTCCTCGCGGACCTCGCGCGTCCCCGTCACCCGCAGCACCGTGATCGTCTGGCCGTCGCGCGGGAAGCTGTCCGGCGGGACCGACGTGGTGTCCTCGCCGTGCAGGCCTACGCCGGCTTCCTGGACCGCCTCGCCGACCGTCGCCGCGTTGGTGCGGATCGTGCGGGCGCGGCCGTCGGCCATGATCGTGACGGTGCGTTCGGTACGCACGTCGAGGGCGAGTCCGGCGCGGCCGATGGGCTGGGAGCGCGAGGTCGAGACGTAGGCGCCCTCGGCCCGAACGCCGAGTTGTTCGAGGGCTCCGTCGACCGTGCGTGCCGTCGTCCACACCTCGCGCCGCTGCCCGTCGATGGTGAGGCGCACGGGGCGGCCGTAGCGGACCGCGACCTCGTCGCCGCTGGCGAGGGGCGCGTCGCGGCCGGGGGCCACCACGTCGTGGGCGCCGACGTCGACGCCCTGCTGGGCGAGGAGTTCGGTGACGTCGTCGGCGAAGGTGTGCAGGGTGCGCGGCTTGCCGTCGACGTTCAGCTCGATCGCCTTGTCCTTGGCGACGAACGCGGTGGTGCCGCCGGCGAGGAACGCGACGACCAGCGCCTGCGGGACCAGCCGCCGCATCGCCGAGCCGGAGTCCGGGCGGTCGGCTCTTCGGCGCCGCCCGTGCCGTGCCGGTGTCTCGCTCGCCGGCTCCGCGGTGCCCGCCTGGCGCGGGAACACGGGTTCGTGCGCCTCGTAGGCAGGCCGGTACGTGTCCTCGTACACCTCGGTGTGCCCGCCGGTGTACACATCGGCGCGTACACCGCGGTCGTACGTCTCGTAGGTCTCGTAGGTCTCGTATTTGCTCACGCCGACACGCTCCAGAAGGCCAGAAGGGTCCGGATCGGGCCAACAGAACCTAGCGGAGCGACCGTCACTCTCCAAAGCGACGCGGCTACCCAGAGTTGTGTTCGATGCGTTCTGGAAGGCTCAATAGGCGAACGCCCGGGCCGTGTTGGCCGCCAGCGCCGTCGCCAGCTCGTCCTCCTCGATGCCCCGTACGGCCGCCATCGCGCGCACCGTGACCGGAATGAGGTAGGGGGCGTTGGGCCGTCCGCGGTACGGGGCGGGAGTGAGGAAGGGCGCGTCGGTCTCCACCAGGACCAGCTCCAGGGGGGCCACGGCGAGCGCGTCCCGCAGGTTCTGGGCGTTCTTGAAGGTGACGGTGCCGGCGAAGGACATGAAGTACCCGGCGCGGGCGCAGAGTTCGGCCATCTCGGCGTCGCCTGAGTAGCAGTGGAAGACCGTGCGCTCGGGGGCGCCTTCCTCCTTGAGGACGCGCAGGACGTCGGCGTGGGCGTCGCGGTCGTGGATGACCAGGGCCTTGCCGTGCCGCTTGGCGATCTCGATGTGCGCGCGGAACGACTGCTCCTGCGCCGCCTTGCCCTCGGGCCCGGTGCGGAAGTAGTCGAGGCCGGTCTCACCGACGCCCTTGACCTGCGGGAGTCCGGCGAGGCGGTCGATCTCCGCGAGGGCTTCCTCCAGGGCCGCCTCACCACCGGGTACGCGCGCTCCCTGCCGGGACCAGCCGTCGGGGTCGCCGTGGACTATGCGCGGAGCCTCGTTCGGGTGCAGGGCGACCGTCGCGTGGACGGAGTCGTGGCGGGCGGCCGTCTCGGCGGCCCAGCGCGAGCCCTTCACATCGCATCCGACCTGGACGAGCGTCGTCACACCGACCGACGCGGCCTTGGCGAGCGCCTCGTCCACCGTGCCGGACTGCATGTCGAGGTGGGTGTGGGAGTCGGCGACGGCCACCCGGAGGGGTTCCGGGAGCGGCGGCGCCGCGTTCTTCTCGCGGCCGCTACTGCTACCACTGCCGCTACGGCTGTCGTTGGAGGAAGGCATGCCCCGATCCTACGAAAGGGGCATGCCCGCCCGGTCGTCGGAGCCGCTCGGTCAGCTCGCCTTGCGGTGGAACGGGTGCAGGAGGTCGGAGAGGTGCCAGTGGTGGTCCACACGCTCCGGCAGCGGGGTCACGGCGGCGTCGTCGCCGTCCGCACCCTCGACCGGCGCCGCAGTGGCCGCCCGGGGCCGCGGCGCCTGGTACTGCCGCTGCGCGGCCTCCCGCACCGACGACACCTGGCCCGCGCGCATGATGCGCACGACATGCCCGTCGCAGTTGAGGCAGGCGGGCCGGCTGAGCGGTGACGGCACGACCTGCCCCTCCGCCACGTACATCACGAACTGGTGGCCGTCGGTGTCGACGTGGTGCTCTATCTCGTACGACTGCTCCCAGCCGTGCCCGCACCGCATGCAGGCGAAGGAGTACGACTCGTTGACCACGGCCGTGGCAGCGCCACGGACGCCGGTCTGCCCTGCGATCTCACTCATGCCAGCTCCTGCTTGCTTTCCGCTGGACAAGCGCCCCCGGCGAGGGGATTCCCCCGGAATCCCGTTGGAGGCGAGGGACGGGTGCGTCCCTTCATCCAGTGGACGCCTCCGGCAGGGCGAATGCATCAGTCCTGTCGACTGTTGGAGGCGATTTGGACTTTCCTTGTCGAATCGCCCCGTCAAGCCGGTCCGGGCTTTGCATTTCGTGACCGCGCTTTGCCCCGCCATGGGGCGCGCGCTCATCGGAACAGCGCCCCGCTCAGAGGAAGCTTTCCCGCAGGTCAGAGGGTTTTTTGCGCAAGCTCAGAGGGGTTTTTGCGCAGACTTCGCCGCCACCACGGCATCGAACACCTCGCGCTTGGGAACGCCTGCCTCGACGGCCACGGCGGCGATCGCCTCTTTACGTCGCTCCCCCGCCTCCTCGCGCACCCGCACCCGCCGTACCAGCTCGTCGGCGCTCAGTTCCTCGGCCTTCTCCGGGGCGCCTTCGACGACGACGGTGATCTCCCCGCGCACACCCTCCGCCGCCCATTCCGCCAGCTCGCCGACCGGGCCGCGCTTGATCTCCTCGTACGTCTTCGTCAGCTCCCGGCAGACGGCGGCCCGCCGCTCGGCGCCGAACACCTCGGCCATCGCGGCGAGGGTGTCGTCGAGCCGGTGCGGGGCCTCGAAGTAGACGAGGGTGCGCCGTTCCCCGGCCACATCCCGCAGCCGCGACAACCGCTCACCGGCCTTCCTCGGCAGGAACCCCTCGAAGCAGAACCGGTCCACCGGCAGCCCCGACAGCGCGAGCGCGGTGAGCACGGCGGACGGTCCCGGTACGGCGGTGACCTTGATGTCCTTCTCGACCGCGGCGGCGACCAGCCGGTACCCCGGGTCGGACACGGACGGCATCCCGGCATCGGTCACGAGGAGCACGCGCGAGCCGCCGAGCAGCGCCTCCACCAACTCCGGTGTCCGCGCGGCCTCGTTGCCCTCGAAGTACGACACGACCCGGCCCTTGGGCTGTACCCCGAGCGCCTGCGTGAGCCGCCGGAGCCGTCGCGTGTCCTCGGCGGCGACCACATCGGCACCCGCCAACTCCTCGGCGAGCCGCGGCGGAGCGTCCGCGATGTCGCCGATGGGGGTGCCGGCAAGGACCAGAGTTCCGGGAGCAACTGTCACGTTTCCATCCTCTCAGGGGAGAGAGGCGGGACTCACACAGCCCTGTTCCCTACGATGGCGCGGTGACCAGTACCGCGTCCTCCATGGACACCCGGCAAGGGCAGGCCCCGCAAGACCAGCGGCCGTCGTGGCAGCAGCGGCTGCGCCGATTCGGCTACTCGGCGGGGCCCAGAAGCGACGTACGCGACCGGCTGGTGCCGCCGTACGCGGAGCCCAGCCCGCGGCTGTGGGCGGCGCTGGGCTTCTCGCCTGGGCTCGTCGACCGCATCACCCGCTGGTCGGGCTGGGGCGGTCCGCTGCTGGTCACGCTCATGGCGGGCGTGATGCGCTTCTACCACCTGGGCAGCCCGAAGGCGGTGATATTCGACGAGACGTACTACGCGAAGGACGCGTGGGCGCTGGTCCACCGCGGCTTCGAGGTCAATTGGGACAAGAACGCCAACGACCTGATCCTCCAGCACAACGGTCACATCCCCATCCCGACGGACGCTGCCTATGTCGTGCACCCGCCGGTCGGCAAGTACGTCATCGGCCTCGGCGAGCTGATCTTCGGCTTCAACCCCTTCGGCTGGCGCTTCATGACGGCGCTGCTGGGCACGCTCGCGATCCTGATGCTGTGCCGCATCGGCCGCCGCCTGTTCCGCTCCACGTTCCTGGGCTGTGTCGCGGGCGTCATGATGTCGCTCGACGGCCTGGCCTTCGTGATGGCCCGCACCTCGCTGCTCGACGGCGTGCTGATGTTCTTCGTGGTGGCCGCGTTCGGCTGCCTGCTCCTGGACCGGGACAGGGCCCGGGCGAAACTCGCGGCAGCGCTACCGATCGACGCCGACGGCCGGGTCCGCCCCGACGCCCACATCGCCGACACCCTCTCCCTCGGCTGGCGCCCCTGGCGCTGGATGGCCGGCCTGACGCTCGGCCTCGCGATGGCCACCAAGTGGAACGGCATGTTCTACGCCGCCGCCTTCGTGGTGATGGCCGTGCTCTGGGACGTCGGCTCCCGCAAGGTCGCGGGCGCGAGCAAGCCGTACGCCGCGGTCCTCAAGCACGACGTGGGCCTCGCCTTCATCTCCACCGCCCCGGTCGCGATCTCGGTCTACGTCCTCTCCTGGCTCGGCTGGATCCTCTCCCCCGCCAACGGCACCGGCGGCTACTTCCGCAACTGGGCGGCCACCGACGGCAAGGGCGGCTTCTGGAGCCAGTACATGCCGGACTGGGCGCGCAGCCTGTGGCACTACGAGCACGAGGTCTACGAGTTCAACGTCGGCCTGCACTCCCCGCACACGTACATGTCCAACCCCTGGAGCTGGCTGGTCGACGGCCGCCCGGTCTCGTACTTCTACGAGTCCCCGTCCCCCGGCGCGGACGGCTGCCCGGCGAGCGCGGGCGAGAAGTGCGCCCGCGAGGTCCTCGCGATCGGCACCCCGCTCCTCTGGTGGGCGGCCTGCTTCGCGCTCCTGTACGTCCTGTGGCGCTGGGCGTTCCGCCGCGACTGGCGCGCGGGCGCGATCGCCTGCGGCGTCGCGGCCGGCTACCTCCCCTGGTTCATGTACCAGGACCGCACGATCTTCTTCTTCTACTCCATCGTCTTCCTCCCGTTCCTCTGCCTCGCGGTCGCGATGCTGATCGGCGCGGTCATCGGCCCCCCGAACTCCAGCGAGACCCGCCGGGTCGCGGGCGCGGTGGGCGCGGGCGTCCTGGTCCTGCTGATCACGTGGAACTTCATCTACTTCTGGCCGCTGTACACGGGGACGGCGATTCCCATCGACCAGTGGCGGTCGCGGATGTGGCTGGATACGTGGGTCTAGCTGGGCAGACGCAGCAAGGGGGCGTGGCGATCCGCCGCGTCCCCTTGGTCGTTGCCGGCCGTTGGCAGTTCGGGGTCAGGAACGGTTCCACTGCATATACGTGGCGTCGCTGATGCAGGTGTACTGCATCATCTGGGCGCGGTCGACCGAGCTGAAGTTGTACGGAGTCAGGCACTTGCCGCTGTGCCGGGCGACGAGCAGCGGCCAGTTGGAGCGCGTGCTCGACCGCGTGGTCCACTGCTGGTTGTACCCGCCGTTGCAGTCGTTGATCTGAAGGACCGCGTAGTTGTCCTGGCTCGAATTCACGACCTCCATGCATCGGCCGCTGCTCGCGACGACCATCTGGAAATAGCCGCTGTCGGTCGCCCGCGGCGACCACTGCTGGTTGACGGTTCCGTTGCAGGTGTACTGCTGGACTATGGAGCCGTTGGCCTGGCCTGCTACGTCCAGGCACTTGCTGTAATAGAAGAGCTGGTACTGGTAGTAGGTCACGGACTGAGGGCTGACGGTCGAGGTGTCCGCGCTTGCCGGGGAGGTAAAGGTCAGGACGGAGAGGGACGCCGCAGCTAACGCCGCGAGTCTGGTAGCCGTCTTCCGGAGGGCGTGTCTTCTCATGCCGGTGATCTCCTCTTCGTTGACTCCGATGCCGTGCGGTGGCGACGCTTCCTTCGAAACACGTCGAACGATCGGTGAACAGCGTGGTGCGCCAGGGGCTGCCTGTCGCCCTCTGTTCCGCTCAGCGGACCAGGACACGTGGGTCCAGGAAGCGGTCTCTGTTAGGACAACAAAAGGCAACACCCCTCACAGCTTTCCCCCACGCCACTTACAGTCGGAGGACTGACAACGGGGAGGGAACAGCGTCATGCGCAAGGGGGTAAAGGCCACCGTCATCGGCAGTGTGTTCGCCGTGATGGTCGGCGGGGCGGGGTACGGGGCGTTCAACGTCGTATCCGCGTTGGATGGTTCGGACGGGATCGGCGGGGTCAGTGGTTCCACGGCCAAGAAGACCGGACCGCCCAGCAGCAGTGAGGTCGAGGAGACGACGAAGAAGTTCTTCGCGGCCTGGGAGGGCGGGGAGTCGGTGACCGCCGCGTCGTACACGAACAACGACGCCGCCGCCGACCTCGTGCTGGAGTCCTACAGCGGGGCCGGTCACATCACCAAGGTGAAGATCACGCCCGGTACGGCGACCGGGGCCACCGTGCCGTTCACGGTGAAGGCAACGGTGTCGTACGACGGGAAGTCCAAGCCGCTCAGTTACCAGAGCCAACTGACCGTCGTACGCGGCAAGACCACCGGGCGGGCCCTGGTCGACTGGCAACCGACCGTCGTCCACCCGGAGTTGAAGACCGGCGACACCTTCGTCACCGGGGAGTCCGCGAGCCCGGCGATCGAGGCCGTGGACCGGAACGGGACCGTGCTGACGAAGGAGAAGTATCCGTCGCTCGGGCCGATACTCGACGAGTTGCGCGACAAGTACGGTGACAAGGCGGGCGGTACGCCCGGTATCGAGCTGTCGATCAAGCACGAGGCCGCGGACTCGGCCGACACCACGCTGCTGACCCTGGAGAAGGGCAAGGCCGGCAAGGTGCGCACCACGCTCAACGCCACCGCGCAGGCCGCCGCCGAGAAGGCCGTGACGAAGTACTCGGAGTCGTCGATCGTGGCTCTACAGCCCAGCACCGGGCAGGTGCTGGCGATCGCCAACAACCGCAACGACGGCTTCAACGCCGCATTCCTGGGGCAGTTGGCGCCCGGCTCGACGATGAAGATCATCAGCGCCGCCACACTCATCGACACCGGGCTGACCTCGATGAACGGCTCGGCACCCTGCCCGCCCACCGCGACCTGGCAGAGCCAGACCTTCCACAACCTGACGGGCCTGTCCCCGGACGAGGGCGCGACCCTCTCCGACAGCTTCGCCCGCTCCTGCAACACGGCCTTCGTGAAGTTCGCCGACGACGTCAAGGTGGACTCCCTCACCACGGAGGCCCAGGACCGGTTCGGGCTCGGCCGGGACAACTGGAAGACCGGCATCCCGTCCTTCGACGGCTCGGTCCCCGCGTCCGGCGGCCCGGATACCGCGGCCAACCTGATCGGCCAGGGCCAGGTGCAGATGAGCCCGCTGAACATGGCATCGGTGACGGCGACCGCGAAGACGGGCACGTTCCGCCAGCCGATCCTCGTCGCGCAGAGCCTCGACGGCCGCCCCCTGGCCACCGCCAAGGGCCTGTCGGCGAGTACGTCGGCCCAACTGCGGGCGATGATGAACCGCACCGCGACCAGCGGCACCGCGGCCGGCATCATGTCCGGGCTCGGCGGCAGCATCGGCGCGAAGACGGGGTCCGCCGAGGTGGACGGGCAGTCCAAGTCCAACAGTTGGTTCACCGGTTACCGCAACGACGTCGCGGCGGCGGCCATGACCCAGGACGGCGGCCACGGCATCGACGCGGCCGGCCCGATCGTCCGGGCCGTACTGGCGGCAGGTGGCTGATCTCACTCCGCGGGGAAACGAACTCACCCGCACAGGACGGGACTCTAGGGTGGGCCTCGTCGTTGGGGTGTGAGAGGGCCGAGGGCGGCGGGGGCCCAAAGGGATTCGCGGAGGATCGGGAACTGTGGGCACGAGGGGCAAGAAAAAGGTCGTCGCCGAGCGGCGCAAGGCCAGACCCGCCGTCGTCGGCGGGGTGATCGCCGCGGCCGTCGTCGGTGCGGGCGTCGGCGCCTACGCGCTGTACGACGGCGGGGCGTCGGCCGAGGCACGCACGTCGACCACCGCCGACCACAAGGCCATCAAGACGGGCCCGCTGTCGGCGACCGAGGTGCAGACGACCGCGAAGCGGTTCCTCACCGACTGGCAGTCGGGCAAGGTCGCCCAGGCCGCCGCCACGACCGACAAGTCGACGGCGGCCACCGCCCTGCTCACCGGCTACACGAAGAACGCCCACATGAAGGGCATCACGGTCACCGAGGGCGCCCGCACCGGCGCCAAGGTGCCCTTCTCCGTGAAGTGCACGGTGTCGTACAAGGGCATCAACAAGCCGATGACGTACGCGAGTTCACTCACCGTCGTGCGCAGCGCGAAGGACGGCAAGCCGTACGTCCAGTGGCACGCCTCCGTCGTCCACCCCGACCTCGCGGACGGCGACACCCTGGTGACGGGCGAGTCCGGCACCCCGCCGATCAAGGCCTACGACCGTGACGGCGGCGAGCTGACGACCGCCAAGTACCCGTCCCTGGGGCCGGTGTTGGACGGGCTGCGGGAGAAGTTCGGCAAGAAGGCCGGCGGCAAGGCGGGCATCGAACTCCAGGTCATCCGGGGCAAGAAGTCCAAGCAGTCCGACAAGACCCTCGTCGAGCTGAGCAAGGGCACGCCCGGCAAGGTGAAGACGACGCTCAGCCCGACCCTCCAGGCGGCGGCCGAAACACAGGTCGGCAAGCAGAAGAACTCCTCGGTCGTGATGATGCGCCCGTCGACCGGCGAGATCCTGGCCGTCGCGAACGCCTCGCACGGCTTCAACGTGGCCTTCCAGGGCTCCCTCGCCCCCGGTTCCACGATGAAGGTCGTGACGTCGACGATGCTCTTCGAGAAGAACCTGATCACCCCGGACGCGTCGCACCCCTGCCCCAAGACGTACAAGCTCGCGGGCTGGACCTTCCACAACGACGACGACTCGGAGATCAAGAAGGGCACGTTCAAGATGGCCTTCGGGGCCTCCTGCAACAACGCCTTCATCAACTTCGCGCCCAAGTTGTCCAACAGCGACCTGACGACAGAGGCCCAGCAGGTCTACGGCCTCGGCATGAACAACTGGGCCATCGGCGTCCCCACCTTCGACGGCTCGGTCCCGGTGCAGAGCGGCGCGCAGATGGGCGCCTCGCTGATCGGCCAGGGCGGGGTCCGCATGAACCCGCTGAACATGGCGTCGGTCGCCTCGACGGTCGACACGGGCACCTTCCACCAGCCGTACCTGGTCTCCGCGACGGTCGACGGCCGCACGCTGGCGAAGGCCTCGCGCACGATGTCGTCGACGACGCAGTCCGAGCTGAAGGAGGTCATGAAGTACACGGCCGACTACGGCACGGCGGCCGAGGCGATGTCCGGGCTCGGTCCGGACTACGGCGCGAAGACCGGCTCGGCGGAGGTCGACGGCCAGAAGAAGCCCAACGGCTGGTTCACCGCGTACAAGGGCGACCTGGCCGCCGCCGGTGTGGTCCAGGCGGGCGGCCACGGCGGCGACACGGCGGGCCCGATCGTGGCGGCGCTGCTCAAGCTGGGCAGCAGCCTCGGCGGCTGAACCTCCGTGCCCCTACGGGGAGTTCAGGTCCCGACGGGGAGTTCAGGTCCCGACGGGCGTGGTGGCGGCCGTATAGGTGCGCCGCAGGAACCGCATGATCGTCTTCGTCTCGAACTGGACGACGGAGACGCCCTGTTCGGAGTGGAACTCCACCACGGCCTGCACCCGCCCGCACGGCCACACCCGCACCTCGCCGCTGCCGGCCGGGGCACGCAGCCCCTGCTCCAGCAGCTCCCGGTCGAAGGTCCATTCATGCGGTCCGGGCAGGCCGATACGGACGGCTCGGGGATCGGATTCGGGGTCGTACCGCAGGACGACGGGGACCGCGTCAGCATCCAGCCGGTCCACGTCCTCGTCGGTGACGATATGGGCTCGCGCGTACTGTTCGACTACGGACATCGGGCGGCCCCTTACGCTGAGTGACCTGTGTGAAAGCTATGCATCCGCTTCCACTACCCAAATGTCGCACATTTTCTCGGGAGCGCCCTCCGGGGCGATAGATCTCACATATCGGCAAGAGACTCCCTCGCTCTTGCAAAGGACTCGCAACAAGCATCTAAAATCATCCCGTGCATGTGCCTGACGGATTCATCGACGCCCCCATATCCGCCGCGACCGCCGTGGTCGCCGCCGGCGCCATCGCCGTGAGCCTGCGCGGCGCCCGCCGCGAACTCGACGAGCGGACCGCGCCGCTGGCGGGCCTGGTCGCCGCGTTCATCTTCGCCGTGCAGATGCTCAACTTCCCGGTCGCGGCCGGCACCAGCGGCCACCTGCTGGGCGGCGCCCTGGCCGCGATCCTGGTCGGCCCCTACACAGGCGTCCTCTGCGTCTCGGTCGTCCTCCTCATGCAGGGCATCCTGTTCGCGGACGGCGGCCTGACCGCGCTCGGCGTGAACATCACCGACATGGCGATCACGACGACGGTCGTGGCGTACGCCGTCTTCCGCGGCCTGGTGAAGGTCCTGCCCCGCACCCGCCGCTCGATCACCGCCGCGTCCTTCACCGCGGCCCTGCTCTCGGTCCCCGCGGCCGCCCTCGTCTTCACCCTCCTCTACTCGCTCGGCGGCACCACCGACGTCTCCCTCGCCAAGGTCGCCACCGCGATGATCGGCGTGCACCTCCTCATCGGCATCGGGGAGGCCGCGATCACCGCGCTGACGGTGGGCGCGGTGATCGCCGTACGCCCGGATCTGGTCTACGGCGCACGCGGCCTGGAGCAACGCCTCAAGCTGCGCGTGAACGGCGAACTCGTCGACGCCCAGGCCCCGTTGGCACCCGCCGCCCCTCGGACCTCCCGCCGCAAACTGTGGATCGGCGGCCTGGTCACGTCCCTCCTCCTCGCCGGTTTCGTGAGCTTCTACGCCTCCTCGAACCCCGACGGCCTGGAGAAGGTGGCCGCCGACCAGGGCATCGACCAGAAGGCGAAGGAGCACGCCTCGGCGGACTCCCCGCTGGCCGACTACGGCGTACGGGACGTCGACGACGCCCGGCTCTCCGGCGGCCTCGCGGGCGTGATCGGCGTGGGCGTCACGGTCGTGGCGGGCACCGGCGTCTTCTGGGCGGTCCGCAAGCGCCGTGGCACCACCTCGCAGGCGGCCTGAGATGGGCGCGGGCCACGCCCACCGCCTCTACCGGCACGGCCACTCCCCCGTCCACACGCTCCCCCCGCACACCAAACTGGCCGCCGTCTTCGCCTTCGTGGTGATCGTGGTGTCGACCCCGCGCGAGGCGATGTGGGCGTTCGGCCTCTACGCCGCGCTGCTGGGCCTGGTCGCGTACGCGGCCCGCGTGCCCGCAGCCTTCCTCCTCCGCCGCCTGCTGATCGAGATCCCGTTCGTGGCGTTCGCGGTGTTGATGCCCTTCGTGGCGGAGGGCGACCAAGTCACCGTCCTGGGCGTGCAGTTGAGCGTGAACGGCCTCTGGGGCGCGTGGAACGTCCTCGCGAAGGGCACCCTGGGCGTAGCCGCCTCGGTCCTCCTCGCCGCGACCACGGAACTACGCGAACTCCTCCTGGGCCTCCAGCGGTTGAAACTCCCACCCCTCCTCGTCCAGATCGCGTCGTTCATGATCCGCTACGGCGATGTCATCACGGACGAGATGCGCCGGATGCGGATCGCCCGCGAGTCACGGGGTTTCGAGGCCCGGGGTGTCCGCCACTGGGGTGTGCTCGCGAAGTCGGCGGGCGCGTTGTTCATCCGCTCCTACGAGCGCGGGGAGCGGGTCCATCTGGCCATGGTGAGCCGGGGTTACGCGGGCTCCATGCCGGTGATCGACGAGGTGACCGCGGACCGGGCGCAGTGGTCGTACGCCCTCGCACTCCCGTCAGCCGCCCTTGTCGTATGCCTGTTGGGATGGACGCTGTGACCGATTCCCTTTCGCTGGAGGTCTCTGGCCTCGCCTTCGCCTACCCCGACGGCCAACAGGCCCTGTTCGGCGTCGACTTCACCGTCGCACGCGGCGAACGGGTCGCCCTGCTCGGCCCGAACGGCGCCGGCAAGACCACCCTCGTGCTGCACCTCAACGGCATCCTCACGGCCGGCGCCGGGACGGTGACGGTGGCCGGACTCCCGGTCGGCAAGCGGCACATGGCGGAGATCAGGCGCCGGGTCGGGATCGTCTTCCAGGACCCCGACGACCAGCTCTTCATGCCAACGGTCCGCGAGGACGTGGCGTTCGGCCCGGCGGCGGCCGGGATGAAGGGCGCCGAGCTGGAGCAACGGGTGCGTACGGCACTGGAGTCGGTGGGGATGGCGGAGTTCGCGGACCGTCCCCCGCACCACCTGTCGTTCGGCCAGCGTCGCCGAGTAGCGGTGGCAACGGTCCTGGCGATGGAACCGGAGATCCTCGTCCTGGACGAGCCCTCCTCCAACCTCGACCCCGCCTCACGCCGCGAACTGGCCGACATCCTGCGGTCGTTGGACGTGACGGTCCTCATGGTCACGCACGACCTGCCGTACGCACTGGAGTTGTGCCCGCGCGCACTGATCCTCAGCGAGGGCGTGATCGCGGCGGACGGCAAGACCGCTGAACTCCTCTCCGACGACGCGTTGATGCGCTCCCATCGCCTGGAGCTGCCCTTCGGGTTCGACCCGCGGTCCGTGACAATGGGCGCGTGACGTTACCGGCGGTCATTACCCCCGGGTAGATACGACTGTGCTACCGGTCAGTATCTTGGGCACGAAGGAGCCGCGCGCGCTCGTGCTTTCCGTCCCCGGGGGAGGTCCCGCCATGACCGACGACACCGCTGCCACCACTGACACCGCTGTCGACACCCGCCCGACGAAGATCATGTACGTCGCCGAGGCCACCGCCCACGGCGGCCGGGACGGCTTCGTCAGCAGCCTGGACGGCCAGCTCGCCCTCCAGGTCGCGATGCCCCCGGCGCTGGGCGGCGACGGCAACGGCACCAACCCCGAGCAGCTCTTCGCGGCCGGCTACAGCTCCTGCTTCCACAACGCGCTCGTCCTGGTCGGCCGTAGAGCGGGCTTCGACCTGACCGGTTCCACGGTCGCCGCGAAGGTGGGCATCGGCCCCAACAAGCAGAAGGGCTACGGCCTCGCGGTCGCTCTGAGCGTGTCCCTCCCGATCCTCGACCAAGGCATCGCGGCGAAGCTGGTGGACGCGGCGCACGAGGTCTGCCCGTACTCGAACGCGACCCGCGGGAACATCGACGTCACGATCCTGCTTGGTTGAGAGAGAGGCCGGACGGCAGAACTAGGAGCGCGGACGTGGACGTGAACGGCGTGGTGGCCGAGGGCTTCGAGCCGGTCAGGGATGCGTTCGTACGGAACTTCGAGGCGCGCGGGGACCGGGGCGCGGCGGTGACGGTGTACCGGCACGGACACCGGGTCGTAGATCTCTGGGCGGGCACGAAGGACGTAGACGGCACCGCACCCTGGGAAAAGGACACGGCCCAGATCGTCCGCTCGGCGACGAAGGGCGTGGCGGCCGCCGTACTGCTCCTGCTGGCGCAGCGCGGGGAACTGGACCTGGACGCTCCGGTGGGCGAGTACTGGCCGGAGTACAAGACGGCCGGCAAGGAGCACACCCGGGTGTGGCACCTGCTGGCCCACCGCGCGGGCGTACCGGTACTGGACCACCCGCTGACCCCGGCGCAGGCCGCCGACCCGGTGCTGAGCGCTACGGCGGTGGCGGCGCAGGCGCCGGTGTGGGAGCCGGGCACGGACCACGGGTACCACGCGCAGACGTACAGCTGGCTGACCGGTGAGCTGGTGCGGCGGGTGACGGGCCGGTCGATCGGCGAGTTGATCGCGGACGAGATCGCGGGTCCGGTCGGGGCGGAGCTGTGGGTGGGCCTGCCGGCGTCCTCGGCGGACCGGGTGGGCCGAGTCGCCCAGCTGGAAGCCCCGACAACGGACTCGAGCGCGCTCCGCATGCGCCCCAAGCGGTCGGTCTCCGAGGCGTACGCGAACCCCGATTCCCTCACCCGGCGCGCGTTCGGGGCGATCACCCCGATGCCGGACGAGAACGACCCGGCGTACCGGGCGGCCGAACTCCCCGCGTCGAACGGCATCGCGACGGCGGACGGACTGGCCCGTTTCTACGCGTCGCTGATCGGTGAAGTGGACGGCGGGGTGCGGCTGTTCACCCCCGAGACGGCCGAGCTGGCCCGCACGGAACGCTCCTCGGGCCCGGACCACGTCCTCGTGATCAACACCCGTTTCGGCCTCGGCTACATGCTGCACGGCGGCGCGTCCCCGCTCCTCTCGGACGGCTCCTTCGGCCACCCGGGCCGAGGCGGCGCACTGGGCTTCGCCGACCCGGAGTCGGGCATCGCGTTCGGGTATGTGACGAATTCGTTCCGCAAGAGCGTTACGGCTGATCCACGGGCGCAGGCGCTGGTCAGGGCGGTGCGCACCGCCCTGTCGTAGCGCACTGGTACGGCTGCGGCCGTCGGCGACACGGCCGGCGTTCACGGCACTGGGGCAACAATGGGGTATGCGCTGCTGCTTCTCGGCTCCCCTCGCGGCCCTCGCCGCGCTGCCCACTCCGTACGACGTCCTGCGCTCCGGAACGCTGCTCGCCCCGGCCCTGCTGCGTGCCGCCCACGCCGGTCTCCCGCGCGGCAGGTACCGCCAACCAGCCGCCGTCCACCTGGAGTTGGTGACACTCACCGAGGACAGCGCCATCATCACCTGGCACACCCGGATACCCGGCACCGACGACGGCTTCGGCCACCCGCTCCCCGCGGTCACCGAGGGCGAGGTCGTCTACGGCACCCACCCGGCCCGGCTCAACCGCACCGCGGCCGAGGACCGGCCCACCGCGCACCACCAGGTGGAGCTGACCGGCCTGGAGCCCGGGCAGACGTACTACTACCGGGCACGCTCCCGGGGCGTGACCGCCGTACCGACGCCGTTGCAGCACGTGCGCGGGAACGCCGTCGGCACCTCGCGGCACGGCCTCGCCTCCCTGACCGGCACGTACTCCTTCACCACGCCCCAACCCCCGCCCGGCAGGCACCTGTTGTCCATCGCCCTCTGCAACGACCTGCACCTCGGCGAGACCACCGCGGGCCGCATGGCGGGCTTCCCCCTGCTGCGCGGGGTGTCGCAGGCGGCGGGCCTCGCCGCCTATCCGGAGATCATGACCCGGGCCCTGGTCGAGGAGGCCAAGCGGCGCGGGGCGGACGTCCTGCTCGCCGCCGGGGACATCTCGGCGGGCGGCTCGCCGCGGGACCTGGCCGAAGCCAGACGCATCCTGGACGGCTTCGGCACGCTCGGCCGGGACTACCTCGTCGTACGCGGCAACCACGACCGTGCGGGGAGCTCCGCCGACACGTTCCGCGAGGGGTTCCGCGAAGGCTTCGGCGGCGGTGACGGGCCCGGGTACTTCGCCCACGATCTCGGCGGGCTGCGGATCATCGGGCTCGACACGTATGCCAAGGCCGGCAACGGGGGTGACGCGGGTGGGCTCGGTGAGGAGCAGCTGTCCTGGTTCCGGGGCCGGCTCAGGGCCGAACCGGACCGGCCGACCGTCGTCTTCGGTCACCATCCGCTGACGGTACGGGACTCTGTGTTTCCGGTGACTCGGGGGCAGCAGCTGGATCGGCGGCAGGCGCGCGCGATCGTCGACGCGTATGCCTCAGCGCCGGGGGTCTTTCTGCACCACGCGGGCCATACCCACCGGAACAAGCGGACGCCGCTGGTGCGGGCGCCGCATGTCGTGCAGCAGGAGGTCACCGCCGCGAAGGACTATCCCGGGGGTTTTCTGCTGCTGCGGGTTCACTCCGGGGGTTACGCCCTCAACCACTACAAGGCCGGTGGGATCGAGGCGCGGGAGTGGGGGGAGCGGTCGCGGCGGGTGGCCGGGGGGTTGTGGCCGCATCATGCGCTGGGGCGGTCGGCGACGGATCGCAACAGCGTCAGGGCGCACGACTTGTCCGGAGTCGGCTCGCTGGGGGTGTCTGTCGGCTGAGGACGGAATGGGCGGAGTGTTCGGGAGGTTGCCCGTCCATGACCCTCACGAACGACGCCGCTGACGGGCGCACGATCACCAACCCGCCCGCGCTTCACGACCCCACCCCCTTCGGGTACAGCCATGCCGTGTCGGCACCCGGTGAACTCGTCTTCATCGCCGGCCAGTACGCGTCCGACGAGACGGGCGCACCGGTACCGGGCGACTTCGCCGCGCAGGTGGACGTGGCCTTCGCGCGACTCCGGTCGGCCCTGGCCGGAGTGGGCCTCGGCTTCGAGCACGTGGTCCGGCTGGGCACGTTCATCGTCGACCACGACCTCACGAAGCTGGAGACCCTGGGCAAGGCGCTGCACGCCCACTTCGGGGACCGTCTGCCGGCCCAGACGCTGAGCGGGGTCGCGTCGCTCGCGCTGCCCGGGATGCTGTTCGAGGTGGACGCGGTGGCCGTACGCCCCTGACCGGCGGTGGCGCCGGTCAGGGACCGTTGACGCGTGGGGGCTCCGGTCAGCCGTCGGACTCGGGCGACGGGAGGTAGGCGCCCGGTACGTCGTCCGGTGCGTAGATCTTGCTGTCGCCGGGGTAGGGCTTGGTCCAGTTGTGGGTCTGGTACCAGGTGTAGCGGTTCATCTGGGTGGGGTTGGCGTAGTCGGGCACGGCGTGCGGGCCGGTCAGCCGCTGGTGGGACGCCCAGGTCTTCCACTGGGCCGCGAGCGCCTGCTCGGCGGGCGGCACGGAGACCGTCGTGGGCGCGGCCGCCGCCCTGGTGTCCTGGGCCGCCGGGGTGTCCGAGCCGCAGGACGGCTGGGGGCTCACACCGAGGGTCAGGGAGGTGCGGTTGGGGACCGCCGTGAACGGGGTGTCGTCGGCCTTGCTCGTGAACGCGCCGTACATCGGGGTGGCGGCGCTGTCGAGCTGGTTCATCGGGTGGATGCCGAGGATCTGCTCGATCGTGCGGACCATGGTGATCTGCGAGTAGTAGT
>Ga0307517_10004808_pt1 | contig 20603 bp, 13 predicted proteins | sample 23_EM_MG_FD_194515 | JGI IMG/M metagenome (GOLD analysis project Ga0307517, IMG submission 194515) | Populus trichocarpa ectomycorrhiza microbial communities from riparian zone in the Pacific Northwest, United States - 23_EM | ecosystem: Host-associated > Plants > Roots > Unclassified | place...
TCAATCCCAACACTGCAGATACCAAATATGGTCGGACACCACTCTGGCGCGCTGCGGAGGGCGGGCATGAGGGAGTAGTAAAGTTGCTATTGGAACGAGAGGACATCAATCCCAACACTGCAAACACTAAAGGTAACACACCGCTCTTGTGCGCTGTGGCGGGGGGGCATGAGGGAGTAGTAAAGTTGCTATTGGAACGAGAGGACATCAATCCCAACACTTCAGATATCGAACATGGTTACACACCGCTCTTGTGCGCTGTTGCGGGCGGGCATGAGAGAGTAGCAAAGTTGCTATTGGAGCGTATGGATGTCGATCCCAACATTGCAGATATCGAATCTGCGATCACACCACTCTGGTTGGCTGCGTGGGCAGGAGGTGAGGGACTAGTGAAGTCCCTATTGGAACGAGAGGACATCAATCCCAACACTGCAGATACTAAATATGGTCGGACACCACTCTGGCGCGCTGCGGAGGGCGGGCATGAGGGAGTAGTAAAGTTGCTATTGGAACGAGACGATGTCAACCCTGACATACCAAGCCTCAACGGAAAAACAGCCCTCCAATTAGCTACGTCCCATGGCCACACAAGAGTTGCGGAGTTACTCTCAGCACCAAAGCCCTCCCTTCCCGTCCCGGCGGATATTGACGCAGCCCCCAACCACCTCTCACCCGACCCGTCTAACCCACTTCAAAGCCCCTCTCAGTCCCCCAGTCGGTTTCGCTTCCGCCGCCTACACCCCTTCCGCCGCATACTCAGCCCCTCCTCCAAGAGGTGATCTGGCTTTTCATGATTATTTCCTCTTTAGTTTTTCTCTTCCATTTCCTCGCTGTCACTAGTCCCTCCTTATTAACCATTTATTGGCGATTACTGTATTATACATGTGGAGCGAGTATGGGCGAAACTTCAATGGATCTGAGTTAGATATATAAACGCGAGTTCAGGTATGAGCGGGAATGGAAACTAATGCAAGGAGTCCTGTGCTGGTCTGTGGTGCATAATCTATATCATGCTTTCCTCTGTTATTCTTTTTTTGACCTCAATTTTATTTCGTATTTTCATCCCTCACCTGTAACTCAATATTGTTCTTCTATTTTCATTAGACGACTTGCCTGTTCTGTATTATAACTTATCGGAATGTGGCATCGGTGGGTCTAAAGTCAACTATACATATTCACTTTTTTCCACCTTCTGACCTAACCCTCCCGGCGGCTGAGGGGGTCCTTAGCAAGGTGGGTGGAATCGAAGGATGAGAGGAGAAATAAACGAAGGAAGAAATTTAATCAACAAATACCTTTCACTTAATTGAATATGCAAAAGGAAACTTCCTGCTAGATTCTCGCCTGAGAAAACTAGGTATTATGGTGCTGAAGACTTCAGACCGGCCACAAGAGGAGCAACCCCCCCCCCCCAGTTTGATGAAGGGCTTGAGGATATGTTATATGCAGCACTCTAGGTCACGCTGAGTTGTATTTTATGCCATGTACTACCGGTACCGCAAATTTAATCCGACTTGACTTAAAACAAATGGCGATTGTGGTTGGAGACCCTTCTTGACACACCAGAGGGCGAAAATAGCTTGACATCTTTAGTAAGCTCCAACATCTAGACCGAAAAGATGCAAACGTGTATCCGTCTTCCAGTATAGCCTATGCTAGGAATGTCTTCAGCCGGGTGTGAAACCAATTATTCCACCATATTATAACTACACTGTACGCTATATTGAGCACTACAAAGCTCGTCCGGGTGAATTCTAATTAGAAAGGGTCGATACTAAAGAGAGAAAGCAGAAACAAAATACGCACCAAAACCCATAGCACTATAAGACGAGATCTGCCTTATTTTTCTTTCCCCCAAATATATGAGTGTAGAGAACCCAGTAAACAGGTGTTAGGGAAACAAAGTGCCGATGAAGTAGTGGCTAATGCTAAATGAATGCAAGGTGGGGGGGTTTGATGGATGTTTGCTAACAATCGTGTGCTCGTATGTGTTGACGGGTGGATTCAATAATCTTTTATTACTATGTAAAAGGACCGTGACACGTATTCTCTATGAGGTTGCTAGCTATAGTTCACCTTAAGTATCATAGTGAAAACTCTCCTCGTACATGTGTGATAGCCCTATGCTCCGCATATTCCCTATACATCCGTTCATGCCCTGGAACGTTCCTGATGTCCACACTGGCACTCTGGTGTTCCTTTATATTATACATGTGAGCGTTCCCCTTGCCTCCGCTATCTATGCTCCCATACAGTGCCTCACTACTGGGATTATTATGCCATCAGGGTTGACAAGTGCAAAAGTGACACAGGCTTTGCTGGTACGTTGCCCGTTCTGATCAAATACCGGATATAACGAAATGGGAACCAGAATGCTCCATGAGGAAGTAGAATAGGGGAGGAGAAAGAGACGGAAAACAAGGACATCAAGCAACAAGCAAAAAAAAAACCTACATTGAACGCGTATAAGTACTATACTATACCGTTCTCAAGGTAAAATGAGGAGAGAACATGGCACAGTAAGACTAGTAGATAGGTAGCTCGGATGTGAAGGAGTAATACACACAGGAACGATAAAAGGGGAGCCAACAAGGGCGGATGGGGAGCTAGGCTTAGTGGTGTGATAGGGGAAGCCTCAACCGAGAGGTTCGTTGGATGGGGAGCCATTGTGGTAAATGTCAAGATCTCAGGATGGCTCGGAAAGCTGAGCTGGGGAAAGGTATATTGAGCAATTGCTGCCACCTGACTGAGGAACGGAATCCTCATCTTCCGACCGCCGCTTGAAAGCTGCCCTATGTTGCTTCTTGGAAGTCGGTGTAAGTTCTGTTTGGCTGGTGGGGTCTGCCGTCGCATGTCTGGATTAGCTCTTTGCGGTTCTGCAAGCACTCCCACTGCTCCAATGTGTCCACGTTTCGCAGCCCACGAAAGAGGTATTGGACTGTTTTTTCGTGGTGTCGGAGAGACATGCTTCACCTCTCAAAGCATCCGAGTCTTTATGTCCCCATGCGCGTGTCTAGCAGCCCACGAGAGAGATGTTCTACCCACTTCATTCATAGTATCTGGAGTATCGCGGGGAGGCACCAAATATAACCGACAAAATACCTGTGGCTAAACACCTTTTGGTCAGATGGGTAGAGGCTGGTACACATGTGTGAAGCCAACCCGGTCATGCCGGAATACGTGGGCTAGACGCCCCTCAGTATTACTCCCGGGAAGGGATTAACCTAAGTTATCAAGCTACTGCTGGGGCGGAATAATGTGAACTCCAATCCCAGGTGATCTTGTCGAGCGCCACTCTTGTTAGCTGCTAAGAGTTGCATGAGCATGGGGTGGGTAAAGAAAAAACCAAAGACTATCTCCGTGAGAGGAGACTTAGTATAGGAGGAGGATGCCTCGATCTTGATTCTATCTTCGCACTCCGGAGAGAAATAAGCACCCTTAAATACATAACTCTAAAAACTTTCACATCCTAACATCTTCCTTCCTCAGTCTCTCTTTCGCTACGATAACATTCGCTGCGTCTCTTCCCCCCATCCAACCCCCCCCCCCAATCTCTCCGGTTCCATTCCCTCCATTCCCTCCGCTTCACCTCTCTTCCATTCCCTCCGCTTCTTCCCTTCTTTTCCCTTCTCCCTGACTTCTTCAATGGGCACCCAGCGCCTACTTCGTTCTCCGTTTTCCAGATTATTCGTACTTGTCCTTTGTGCGATGAGTAATGAATTCCAGATATGTTGTCGTTGTTCTTCAGGCGTCAAGGTCTCTCCATTCATCGAAGCGGCGGTGATTCACAATAGTGAGGATGCTTCGAAACAGGAGATATATTAGCCCCAACACGCAGGTCATGGGCGGTCAAACACCAATCCTTTAGCCTTCGGGGAATGAACACGAGGGTGTAGTTACGCTCCTAGGGCACCGGAGAGACGCAGCCGGCATGGAGGTTTGGCCCCCGGGTGGTATATTATTTCCTGGTGTTAACGATAACGGAGGTGCTGCATCTCATACCCTCCAGCCTTTGGGGTGCGCTACTCCACCCCATAGACATTGGCAGTTCTCCTCCTACTTCAATTTCCTCCGACCACCTCGTTTGTAGGTTATCTATTGTTGTGGTTTATACTACGGGCAAATCCCATGGCATTGATGGGGCTGGATGTGATGGGAATCGACATACAGTTGGTCGACAAGGTATAATTGGCTCAATTCATAGGGCTTAGTGTGGCTAGTTAGATGAATTTACACTACAAAGTCACAATATTGGATAGTATCTCATTACCCGATATGAGTTTGGTGGGATGTCGGTATAGCTCACAGTACGCAAACAGGAGAACTTGTGAGAAGAAAACAAGGTCAGAGCTAAATTTAGGTAGAATATAAGGGCCGCCATGGTCTAGGTAGGGCCGCTAGCAGAAGTTAACGACTTTAGCGATAAACCAGAGGAGGTTATGAAGGTTCATGTTACATCACTCGTATATATTGGACTTGGGCACTATCCTCCAAAATGTGGTGTGCTATCTACTGTAGATCATCTAATAGACTAGCTGCCCAATGCTACAACCCAACATTTCTTTCTTGCTCACTGGGAGTGGGACTTGACCACCCACTACAAGAGCAGAGGTCTAGAGCGGGGCTAAGCTAGCCCGGTCGTATTCAGCACAGCATCTCAGGGTGCGATCTGATCATCCGATAACACATCCAACAACAGCCCCTCGTTTGCGCCCCCGCTCAGCCACAGTAGGGAATGCCCACCAAGCTTGGCAGTGGAAAGTGGATATCTCTGAGTTAATTGAGAAATATAAAAAACCACGCTGCTGAATGCGTGCGCTGCGGTGTCTGGGGGTATCAAAATACTAAAAGGTCTCGTACCGGCTAAAAAAGGGGGAAATCATTTCCAACTGTCCTCAGGCTTGCCTGCTTGTCGACCAAAGTGTGTTTCCTGGGGCCGCGTGTTTTCTTTTGATACTTCTGGGTGTTTGCTCACTCCCACTCTGTCATTGCCGACTGGGATGTGCATGCGCTTTAGCCGAAATGTAACACTTGCGAAATCTTACCATGTTGCATAATACTAGAATTCTGGGGCTCTACCCGAAATTTTGGATTTACCGATATGGAATAGGAGTCTATTTTACACACCTTATAGTACCAGGGAACAGTGAGCGACCCTGCCTCCAAGAAGTATACTGTTCCGTCTATATTGTAGGATCCAGATGAAAGAGATCTCGGCGATCTGCTTAGTTGGTATAGTTACCATAGAAATACTTGAATTGTGTATGGGGTCAAATACCGACCAGGCAGGTAGCCCTCAAGCAAGGGACAAGCGGGAGTGGCGAGAATACTACCTGGATGGGTAGGTGTTGGCCCCAACATAGTGGGTAGCGAGAACCGAACACCACTACCGTGGGCTGCTCAGAGGGGTTTTTGAAGGAGTAGTGGGGGTGCTCGGATTGACGAATGGCACCCATACTCGCAGGCTCCCAAGATCCGACGTATAAGCATGGTGAAACTCCTACAGTCCTGGGAAATCGCAGCTGACGATGCACATGGTTTAACGTCGAGGGCACATGTCGTCACCTTCCTCACTGTTCTGCGAAAACTAAAATGGGCCGATAGACACGCACCGTGCTCCTATCACCGCCTGCATCCTGGGGGGATTACGCCATGGCCTTTCGGAACTCGCTATCGCACTTTCCCACCCTTTCGCTTGCCGTAAAATCTAGCCCAGGAACTAGGTTTGGAAGCTGTCTCTCGCTGTGGTCAATTGATTGAAGCCGATCTCGGAGGTTGGAAAATTATGATGTGGCTGAAAAGGGATCTCAGAGCTTCGCTTAATAGCCGAGTGGAGACAAATTGATGTTAGCATGGTAGGGATGTCACTCCAGATCATAGATACCGGTATTCTTTTCTTCTAGACACTTTTCCTGTGCTTGCTATCTTTCCACACCCTTATTCGTTCATCCTTTTCTCTTGCACTGTACCCTACAGCCTAATACTGTGAATGGTGAATTGAACTTAGCCCAAGTGTTTGGTTGCGGGTTTTGCTCAAAAAAGGTTATGTCGGGGTTATGATATTGAGACAATTGTCAAAGGTCAATCCAAAGACAAGCACTAGGTGGATAGGCCACCACGATGGATGTGCTATCATAAATGAAGGAGGAATCTACAGTACGGTACTGATTACCGGGACTCGGGTAGAGATAGGTGATCGTTACCTGCTTGCCGATTAGTTGCACTCAAAGAGCTGGGAGGATGTAAGCGACAAGGATCCCGGAGGTGCCAAGAGATTTTAGCCAAACAAACATCTCCCCCCTGCAACAAGATCATCGCACGCAATTCCCCGGGCCAGCACACTCATGATCAACAGTGATTTGGCACCCATACCCTCAACACCCTAAGTGCTCGAGCACAGTACTCGGTAGTCGGAACCTGAAGGGAAAAAGAGCGCGGACACTCCAGCGGCAGAGCCAAGCTAAAAGGGCCGCAACCCACACCGCTCCGGTGGGCTACTCGAAATGGATATGAGGAAGCAGTGAAACCGCCCCCAAAACGCGAAGATCTCAACCCCGACGAGCCTAATGCGTACAACTGAACAGCACTCACAGAGGCTACTCAGGGAGGGCACGAGGGAGTAATGAACCTACCGCAGTGGGGAGGCTACTAGCGCGAAAAGATGTCAACCCGTTCTCAATCTCACCGCGGCCAGACACCACTCTTGCGGACTACGGAGAGGGGGCATGAGGGTGTGGTGTTATTAGGAGGGGGGATGCCATCCCTGATAGGCATGGCGTGCGCCGTCAACCACTGACCTCCTGCGATTGGGATAGTGGACACGAGGGCGTGGCTAAGTTCCTAGGTCTGCGGAAAGACCCAGTCACCAGCGCGGTTTAACCCCCGGAGAGTATTTTTCTTTCCCCCCAGCCTCCTTAAGGCGGAGATGTTATATCTTACAACATCCCCATACTAACTTACCCAGACACGGCCTGCCGCCCACTGGTGTCTACGGCTTCACTCCATCACCTTCCCCCACTCCTATTCTCCTTCGCCTTCGTTTTTCTGAGCACTATTCCCAAATCATCTGTCGCTGCGATTTATGTGTCGACGCAAATCCCGTAATGTTGATGATTTTAGATGAGATGGGAAATGCGGTTGACCGGGGATTTCTAGCTCGGGTTGTAGGATTTAGCGTAGCTGGTTACATTAGTTCACGCTACAAAGTTGTTAACTTTTGCTAGGGGTTCTATCGAGACCATAATTCCTTGTCTATTGTATATAAATTTAGCCCAGACGTTGTTTCCTCCTCATTGATTCCCATTTTTGCGTACTGCACACGGTGCCAATACCCGGCCGCACTCACATAGGGTGATGCGATACCATCTGATGTTGCGATTAAACCCAGGATGTGATGAACCGGAGAGGTTTTGCAGGTTCACATCTCGTCACTCGTATGTATACGACTCGAGCACTCTCGTTCAGGAGCAGTGTGTGATCTGATAATGATGCTGCCCCATGCCGCAACCCGACATTCCGCTTTCTTTCTTTCTTTGTTACGGGGAGCAGGCCCTCACCTCCTGCCAAAGGCACAACAGCCCTACAAAAGCAGGCAGGCTACAGGGGGTAGAGGAGGAATGGAAATCGAATATATTATACGAAATATTTAAACCAGCAAAAACATACCAACATACAAAAGAGCATAGTCGGCCAATAACTATAAAATCTGTGGGGGCATGTCGCAGGTGGGGCCTTGCCAGTTGTTCAACTACGTGCCGGCGACTTAACAAAAAATGTGATCTAATGGTCCGGCAACCATCAAGGCAGATCTCGTGCTCTCTTGTGCCCTGCCCTCCCGTGGGGGACAGTACATCCGTAGCAGTCTGAGCAAAAGAAACAGTAGAGAAAACAAAAGCTGAACAAAAAAAAGAATCCACAGGTCTGACTTGGTGGAAATACAAAGGAATGCCCGCTCTGCATTCACGGGGACCGGGTGTTAGGCTGCAGTATCTCGGAATATGTTACAAACTGAGTACGGTAAGAACTGGAGTAATTGAACCTCACGCTAGGAAGTTGGAGCTGTTTTTGCCAGTAAGGTCTGGCACTTTCTTCTCTTTTTTCAGTCTTAAGCTGGGACTGAGGGGGTCATTTTTCGCTGCGCGCTCACCCCACTATCCAAGAGAGCGAATACCGGACGTCCTGGCGCGAGATTCAACTATTCCGGTTTCTGGGGTAAATTACTTCCAACTCGCTTCAGGTCCTGGAGCCTACTCTAGTCTACTTGTGCCAGTGAGCTGGTTTGCTTGTGGTCACTGGTTATCTTTCGATTATTTGGAGTGCTCACTCTTGCCTCACTATGCCATTGGCATATGTCGGTACACACTGTGCGGTACTAGTGATGCAGTGACGATTGTGAAAGGGATAGCTATTAATTACACTCAAAAGTTTGCTAGAGCTTCAGGGTTTAAGTGTTGTGCAGTAACTTAGCGCTCTATTTTACACCCGTCACGAGGTTAAGGGTGTTGCGTGATCGTGCTCCCAGGGAGTCTTACCATGGTTCCGTGCAAGTCCAAAACAAAAGGTGGAAGTCATCCCTGCGGTCTGGGTAGTCCGCATACCGGTGGTTGGATGGACCCCCTTGCACCGTGCACAGCATCTTCGCGGGATCTAACAGATCTAAAATAACTTAAGATCTCTCCCGGAAGTAATGGTGGTATCCATCCGAGTCACTAAGCGACTGGCTTGGTTTAGGGGATATCCTAACTTAGAGAAAAATTGAGTACCATTAGCTGAGTACTGGACTCATTTCTCTTGGTACGCATGTACCGAAGAAGACACGGTTAGAATCCGGCGGCTCTAAAACTATTGCGATAGTTCATCGATATTGGAGGAATATTTGGCGGTTTGCAGTACTGAAGCTGGTCGGTTATCCTAATAAACGCTACAGGGCAACTAGGGAAACTGAGTCTACCTGACAGAGTATTGGGCTACAATGCATTGAGAACTTGAGGAATGGATTGCGCCTCTGACTGGTATCAGTGTGGGTGTTATGTTGTATGGAGTTTGAGCTCAGGTCATTAGACTCTGATCTTTGTTCATACCGTATTCTGGCGTTTACTTGGAGGGAAGTGATTGGGTGGTAATTTTAGCACCATGAGCCACATTCACTTTTTCAGCTAGGCAAGGCTGGCACATTCCATAAAACCCCATCATATCACCATCTTGCTTGTCGCTGTGACATATCGACGATCAACACTTCAGATAGACCATCATGGAATCTACAGCATATACGCTCTCGGCTAACAGCGGTAATGTCAACTGCAATAACGTCTCGAATTGCCACAACAATATCGTCAATCTGAACCAAGTCATAGCCGATGAGAACCCGGAGATTATGCGGTGGCTCTCCCCACTGGATCCCCGGAGAAGGCACCAGGATGTGCGCACTGACAGGTTTGATAGTGTGGGGAGCTGGTTTTTGGAATCAAGCGAGTTGCGGGAGTGGAAAAGTGGTGAAGGTGGGGCAGATAAGGCCGTGTTGTTTTGCTACGGGAATCCGGGAGTGGGAAAGACATTTCTAAGGTAAGTGACTGGCCCTGGCGAAGAAGCGGGAGCTGTCACTGACAGGTAGCAATATTAGTTCATTAGTGATCGATAGCCTATGTGATGAGCCTAGCGAGGAAGATATTGCGGTTGCGGCATTCTACTGTGACTTCCGCGACCATCAGGAACAGACCACTGCCAACATCATAGGAGCCATCCTTAAGCAACTGGTAGCTAGAGATGAAGTTCTGAGGCACATGCAGACGGCATTTCAAAAGTCGAAAAGGGAGCTCGGTGGCCGCGGTCTGCGACTTCCGGATATGGTGCGAATGCTGAAGCAGGCTATTGCCACATTACCGCCGGTCTTCATGTGTATCGATGCATTGGATGAGTGCCTTCCTAAGAATCTACTGGAACTTATTGAGTCACTGAAAGACATCCTCCAAGAGTCGCCCAGGACACGAATATTCCTCACCGGGAGGCCTCATGTTGAGGCTGAAATTTTAAGATATTTCTCCGCCGGGGTTATAGTACCAATCAGTCCTAGCACGCACGAGATAACAAGATATTTGGAGAGGAAGTTGGAGATGGACACGATGCGGGACGCGATGTCGGATACTTTGCGTGCTGATATCTTGAAAATTATTCCCGAAAGAATCCCCGAAATGTGAGAACATCCAAACTTCCCACCCCATGCATCACTCTATATTGACCAACAGCGGTGTCAGATTCCTTCTTGTTTCGTTAAACATCGATGCTATCCTGGGAGAGGTTACCATCTCAGATAGAAGACAGAAGTTGAACGAGATGACAAAGGGCAATCATTTGGGGGATGCATATGCAACAACCCTAACACGAATGAAGGCCCAGAAGGGGAGCAGATCCAGACTCGGAATGGAAGCCCTGATGTGGGTGTTGAACTCGGAGCGACCATTACACACCACCGAGCTATGCCATGCCTTAGGGGTAAAGATAGGATCCCCCGATCTTGATGTTGAAAAAGTTCCCACAATTCGAACACTCCTAGCGTGCTCTTTGGGGCTTATCACGGTTGAGGCATCCTCCTTCACTGTTCGGCTTATCCATTTCAGTTTACAAGAGTATTTATCCGATAACCTAAGCATATTCCAAAGCCCACATTCAATGATAGCGGAAGTTTGCTTGACTTACATAAGTTTTCGGTGCGTCCGGGAACTTTCGCGACTTAGTTCGGTTCCGTCGACCCTCCCGTTCCTCAGATACTCTTCTGGATACTGGGGAACGCACATGAGGAAAGGGGGGGCGGAGAATCTGGCTCCTCTTGCACTGAGGCTTCTGCTTGAATTCGAACAGCATATATCTTCTCAGCTGCTCTTTCTACGATACTATGAGGATCAGCGCGATTGGGGGGCAGATTTCGGTGAGACACGTGACCTTAAGGGTTTTACAGGGCTCCATGGAGCGGCATTATTCGGGATGGCGGAGATAGTTGCCACACTACTGGTGATGAAGGAATGGGATATCAATGCAACCGATGCTAGAGGTAGAACGGTGCTCGCGTGGGCAGCTGTAGGAGGCCATTCGGATGTTGTAGCCATGATATTGCAGCGAAAGGATACCAAGGCCGATACAGCGGGCACGGAATATAGCATAACACCGCTCTGGTTGGCTGCGAAGTGCGGGAATGAGGGAGTGGTAAAGTTGTTATTGGAGCGAAGGGATGTCGATCCCAACATTGTAAACACCAAATATGGGGGGGTCACACCACTCTGGTTGGCTGCGGCGGGAGGATATGAGGGAGTTGTAAAACTACTATTGGAGCGAGAGGATATCAATCCTAACACCACTGATACCGATTCTGGTTGGACACCACTTTTGTGGGCTGCGGAGAATGGGCATGAGGGAATTGTAAAGTTGCTATTGGAACGAGAAGATATCAATCCCAACACCGCTGATACCAAATATAGTCGTACACCACTTTCGTGGGCTGCGGGGAACGAGCATGAGGGAGTAGTGAAGCTGCTATTGGGACGAGAGGATATCAATCCTAACACCACTGATACCGATTCTGGTTGGACACCACTTTCGTGGGCTGCCCAAAATGGGCATGAGGGAGTAGTGAAGCTGCTATTGGGACGAAAGGATATCAATCCTAACATCACTGATACCGATTCTGGTTGGACACCACTTTTGTGGGCTGCGGAGAATGGGCATGAGGGAGTAGTAAGGTTGCTTTTGGAACGAGAAGATATCAATCCCGACACCGCTGATACCAAATATGGTTGGACACCACTTTTGCGGGCTGCGGAGAATGGGAATGAGGGAATTGTAAAGTTGCTATTGGAACGAGAGGACGTCAATCCCAACACCGCTGATACCAAATATGGTCGGACACCACTTTCGTGGGCTGCGGGGAACGAGCATGAGGGAGTAGTGAAGCTGCTATTGGGACGAGAGGATATCAATCCTAACACCACTGATACCGATTCTGGTTGGACACCACTTTTGCGGGCTGCGGAGAATGGGAATGAGGGAATTGTAAAGTTGCTATTGGAACGAGAAGATATCAATCCCAACACCGCTGATACCAAATATGGTCGGACACCACTTTCGTGGGCTGCGGGGAACGAGCATGAGGGAGTAGTGAAGCTGCTATTGGGACGAGAGGATATCAATCCTAACACCACTGATACCGATTCTGGTTTGACACCACTTTTGCGGGCTGCGGAGAATGGGAATGAGGGAATTGTAAAGTTGCTATTGGAACGAGAGGACGTCAATCCCAACACCGCTGATACCAAATATGGTCGAACACCACTTTCGTGGGCTGCGGGGAACGAGCATGAGGGAGTAGTGAAGCTGCTATTGGGACGAGAGGATATCAATCCTAACACCACTGATACCGATTCTTGTTGGACACCACTTTCGTGGGCTGCCCAAAACGGGCATGAGGGAGTAGTGAAGCTGCTATTGGGACGAGAGGATATCAATCCTAACACCACTGATACCGATTCTGGTTGGACACCACTTTTGTGTGCTGCGGAGAACGGGCATGAGGGAGTAGTAAAGTTGCTATTGGAACGAGACGATGTCAATCCCAACCTACCAGACCTCAACGGCGAAACAGCCATCCAATTAGCTACGTCCTGTGGCCATACACGAGTTGCGGAGTTACTCTCAGCACCTAGACCCCCCCTTCCCGTCCCTGTGGATATCGACAAAGTCCCTGGGCGGCCTTCACCCGATCCGTCTCATTTACTTCAAACCCTCCCTCAATCTACCCCTCCGGTTTCCCCTCCATCGCCCCAACTCCTTCCCCCGAACACTCGACCCCTCCTCGGAAAAGCGATCGGCCCCTTCATGTTTGTTTCCTCTTTAGTTTTTCTCTTCTATTTTCTCACTATCACCAGTTATCACCAGTCTCTCCTTTCCCTCCTTTCCCTCCCTATCAACCATATTATGGCCAGCATTTCATAGATGATTACTGTATCATACACGAAGAGTGAACGTGGGCGAGACTTTCACGGATCTAAGGTAGATATGTAAACGTGGGTTCCGGTACGAGGAGGAATGGGGTCCTGTGGTGGGCTGTGGTGTATGATTTATACTTATTTATTTCTGTCGTCAATTTTATTTTATTTCTCCCGTATCTTGCTAGTAATTACAATCGAGTTCTTCTCCTTTCATTACTAGTAGACCACCCGCCTATTATGTATTACAACCTTCCGAAATGAGACATCAGTAGATATAATAAGCCAACTAAACAGTTTTTTCTTCCCCTTCTATCTCAGCTACACATCCAGCAACAATGATGCATCCCCAGCAATCTTGGTGGAATGGAATGACGAAAGAAGGAGAAATAAAATAAGAAAGAAATTCAATTTGCAAATACCCCTGACTTAATTGAATATCAAAGAGGGAACTTCCTACCAGATCTCCACATTGCGAGAAGCTAGGTGTTTTCAGGCTAAAGTCCTCATACCGGATAGCAAATTGTTTCCATCTTCATTGAGGTCCCGAGGAGACTAGGCTATATTATACTGAACGTATTGCATGTTGTCGCAAAACACCGGAATTCTGATGCTCCGCCACATCATTGGCTCTATGCAATAGGAGCCCGCCTTAAACTCATCACAAGACTAGAAATGATGCATGACCCGGGTTCCAAAAAGTTAATTATTCAGCTTACATCGTAAAACTGAGTTGATAAAAATCCTAGTGATCTACTTTGTCAGTATAACTATCGTAGGCATATAATACTTGCATTATCGATGAGGCTAAACACCACTCTAGTAGGCCGCCCACCAGCAGGGACATAAGGGAGTGGTGAGGTTGCTACCCGGATTGGAAGATGCCGGCGTAGCGAATAGCGAAAAATTACTGTCTTAGGCTGCTGGCAGGGTTTAGAAGGAGCGAGGGTTCTCGGACAGAGTAGTATGATACCACTCACACCGGCAGGCCTAACCTCCCTCACCATTCTGCGGAAACTCAAATGCGCCAGTATACACGCACCCTGCCAGTGCTCCGATCGCGACCCGTATCCTGGGGGGATTGCGCCACTGCCTTCCGGAACTCGCCATCGCACATCCCCCCCCTTTTGCTTGCCGTAAAATTTAGCCCAGGAGCTAGGTTTGGGAGTTGTCCTCCATTGTGGTTAATTGATTGAAGCTAATCTCATACCGCAGGTCAGTAAAACTATTCTGTGGTTGAGAAGGGATCTCAGAGCTTCGTTTAACAGTTTTGAGCGGAGATAAATTGATTTTTAGCAGAGTAGGATTTCTCTAGATTATAGATAGTTTTTTCTTCTAGACACTTGTTCTTCTACTTGCTATATTTCCACACCTTTATTTGTTCACCCATCTCTCTTGTACCGTGCAGTATGATACCGGTACCGGTACTATGGATGGTGGATTGAACACAGCCCCAGTGCTTATTTGCGGGCTTCCCACAAAAAGGGTTTTGTCGGGGTTGTCAAAGGTCAACTAGGAGGCAAGCACTAAATGGGTCGGCCACCACAATGCATGTGCTATCATAAATGAAGGAGGAATCTTTTGCTTTCCTGTGCTTGAGCACTGAACTGGTACTCGAGCACTCGAGCACAGGTAGGCGATCGTTACCTGCTTGCCGATAGGTTGCCTCCATGGATGGTGTAAGCGACAAGGATGCCGCAAGTGCCAAGAGACGCATCTCCCGAGCGCGCATCCCCCTGCAACTAGATCATCGCACGAAATTCCCATACTCATGATCAACGGCGGTTTCAACACCCATACCCCACAACACCCTAAGTACTCCATAGTACTTGAGTATAGTACTCAGTCGGCCTAGAGGAGGGGGAAAAAGAGATACCCTGGCAGCGGAGCCAAGTCGGAAACGCGGCAGCCCATACCACTCTGGTGGGCTGCTGGGAATGGGTACTATACGAGGAAGTAGTGAAGCCACTCCCAGACCGCGAAGGTATCAACCCCGATGAACCTGATGTGCACTGGAGTGCAACCGAACCGCGCTCACGGAGACTACCAGGAGAGGGCAAGGTGGAGTTGTGAAGCTACTAAGTTACAACGGGGAGGTTGCTAGCGCGAAAAGATGTCGACCCCGTTCTCGATGTCACAGCGGCCGACGGCTACGGGGAGGGCGCGTGCAGGGCAGTGAATGTGGTTTTACAAGTGTAGGTGGGGCGGTGTCAACCCTGACGGGCAGGATGAGCCGTCAAACACCGACATCCTGGATAGTGGACACGGGAGCGTTGCTGGGCTCCTAGGTCTCTGGAAAGACCCGGTCACCAGCATGGTTTAATGCCCGGGGAGTATTTTTCTTTTCGCCCAGCCTCCTTGAAGACGGAGATTTTGTATCTTGCAAACATCTCTGCGCTAATTTGCTCAGACACGGCCTTCCAGCCTGCTGGGGTCTGCGGCTTCACTTCATGCGCCCTTCCCGTTCTGATTCTCCTTCGAGTTCAGTTGTTTCCGAACGCTATGCTTGTTAATTATCTATCGGTATGATTCATGTGTTGATGCAGGTCCCGTGGTGTTGATGGGTTTGGATGGGATGGGAATGGACACAATGTGGTTGATCGGGCACCGCTGGCGCAGCTTGTAGGATTTAGCTTGATTAGTTATATAAGTTTATGCTATAGAGTCGTTAACTTTTGCTAGGGGTTCTATCTCCTCCGCTGGATCTGAATTTAGTTAGGACCTTGTTTTCTACTCATAGATTCCCCTTTTTGCGTACTACGCACTGTAATATCCCGCCATACTCATATAGGGTGATGCGATACCATCTAATGTTGCAATTAAGGCCTGTGTGACAAACGGGGGGAGGTTTTCAGGACTCATATCTCACCGCCCGCATATATCGGACCCGCAAACTCTTGTTTGGGGAACCGCGTGTTCTCTAATAATGCCGCTTCCCCATGCTGCAACTCAACATTACACCTTGTTTCCCACTGTATCTGCTGGGAATGAGCCCGAAAACCCGCCCAAAGTGCAGCAACCCGCGAAAGGCCGGCCGGGTCAGGGGAGGAAGAAAGTGAAAACACAACACTGAGCAAAAAAGCATAGTGAGCCGACACCTGTCAATCTCTGAGGCTCGAGGTCTCGATTGAGGCCTGGCTAGTTCGATTGTGTGCCGGCAGCTTATCAAGAAACGTGATCTGATCATCCGACAGCCTACCTAAGCCGATCTCCTTCTCCCCCCCTGCTCTGCCCTACGTGGAGCACGGCGGGGCATCCATAGTATCCCGGACGAAAAAAAGAACAAGGAAAACAAAAACAGAGCAAAAAATGGAATCCACAAATATGTCTAACCAAGCAGAAATACAAGAGATTGCCCTCCACGCATTTCCGCGGGGCCAGGTGCTGGGCTCCAGGTCTCAGATCAACTGCACAGTCAGTAAATTGCTTCCAAATATCTCCAGGCCCTGGAGACTATGCTAGTCTACTTGGACTAGTAAGCCATTTTGCCTGAGGTCGCTAGTTGTCTCTCAGTTATCCTAGGTCCACACAGCTGTTCAGTATCATACTAGTAATGTAGCGATAATTGTGACAAGGACGGCTATTGATTACAACCAAAAATTAGCTAGAGCCTCGGATTTAAGTGTTGTGCAGTAGGGCTCCGTTTTACTGTACCGGTATATGTGATGAGATTACGGGTATTACGCGATCTTGCTCCCAAGGAGTTTCCTATCGCGACACCGTCCAAGCCTGAGTCCTAACAATTAGACATACCTGCGCTCTGGTTAGTCGGCAGATCGGTAATCAACGTAGACGTACTTGTACCATATGCCACATCATTGCGGGGTCTAACAGCTCTATGATAGGTAGGTTATCACTTGAATTTTTTCCAGGAAGCATTCATGATATCAGATATGCTCTATTCCAGCCACGAACTAACTTAGTAACTTAGGGAATATCCGATTGGCGGTTAGGCTAGTTGCTGATTGGGATATCTACTGTAGCTTGGCCAAAAATTACATGTCGGCCTATCTTCACTGAGCATGTACCGAAGTTTGCATTTCTTTTAGAACGTTAATACTGTTAGGGTTTAAACTTGACTTTCTTAACTTGCTGCTTTCTAGCTTATCTGTAATAAACTCATGCTAAATAGGTAGTTAGTCACGATCTTGGGGTGGTGGTTGCCTAGGCTTGGCGAACAGGGGCTTCTATGTAACTTAGGTTTTCTTCTCTCACGCTTCCCTTCCTTCTCGACACACGGAGAACCACCAACGACCTCCGACTGAAGAGAGGCCAACGGCAACAAGGACCGTGTCTGGAGGAAGGAAAATTGGACCTGTACTTACTAGCTAGTCGGACAACCTGTTGGGTTGGGCTTTCTTTAAGGCGGGAATTTTCTGTTTTGTGTGGTTTGTAGGGTTGATTTTGGGCGATACCTTAGTGAATTGAGATTGATCGTGGCTTGTGGGATTTTGTTTTCTACTTGAGTGTGCTTTGAAAGTGACAATTGTTTTCACGCACTTCTCCGCTTCCATCAAGTAGAAACTATTCGGTGGATTTTCTTCTTTTCAATACCAAAGAAAACAATTAGAATCCGGCAGGTATAGTAGTTTGCCTCACGATTGGGACAGTTTCCTGATTGATGAGGAATGTTGGGTGTTTAGCAATATAATACTTAAACTGGTTGGTTATTCTAATAAATACTGTAGAGTGACCTGGGATACTGAGCCCACTCGATAGGATATTAGACCACTCGAGTACTCGAGTACATTCCATTGGGAACTTAAAGAATAGATTGCCCCTCTACCGGAGCATAAGTGGCGGTGCCATTCCGTGAGCTTGGATCATGAGGCTCTTATAACAAGTGATTGCTTGGCGGTAAATGATTGGATAGTGATTTAGCAAAAGGAGCCACACCGCCGCTTTTTCAGCCGGCTGGCTCATTAATAAAACTCCCCCCCCATATCGCCATCTAGCTTACCACTGTGACATATCGACGATCAACACCTCAGATAGGCCATCATGGAATTCACAGCATATACGCACTCTGCTAACAGCGGTAATGTCAACTGCAATAACGTCTCGAACAGCCACAATAATATCGTCAATCTGAACCAAGTCATAGCCGATGAGAATCCAGAGATTATGCGATGGCTCTCACCACTGGACCCCCGGAGAAGGCACCAGGATGTGCGTACCGACAGGTTTGATAGTGTGGGGAGCTGGTTTTTGGAATCAAGCGAGTTTCGGGAGTGGAGAAGTGGTGAAGGTGGGGCAGACAAGGCCGTGTTGTTTTGCTACGGGAATCCAGGAGTGGGAAAGACATTTCTAAGGTAAATGGCTGGCCCCCGCGAACAAGTGGGAGATATTACTGACAGGTGGCAATATTAGTTCATTAGTGATCGATAGCCTATGTGATGAGCCTAGCGAGGAAGATATTGCGATTGCGGCATTCTACTGTGACTTCCGCGACCATCAGGAACAGACCACTGCCAACATTATGGGAGCCATCCTCAAGCAGCTGGTAGCTAGAGATGAAGTTCTGAGGCACATGCAGACGGCATTTCAAAAGGCGAAAAGGGAGCTCGGTGGCCGTGGTCTGCGACTTCCTGATATGGTGCGAATGCTGAAGCAGGCTATTGCCCCATTACCGCAGGTCTTCATCTGTATCGATGCATTGGATGAGTGCCTTTCTAAGAATCTACCGGAGCTCCTTGTGTCACTGAAGGACGTCCTTCGGGGGTCGCCGAGGACACGAATATTCCTCACCGGGAGGCCTCATGTTGAGGCTGAAATTTTAAGATATTTCACCACTGGGGTTACAGCACCAATCAGTCCGAGCACGCGTGAGATTGAAAGATATTTAGAGAAGAAGTTGGAGATGGACACCATGCGGGACGCGATGTCGGATACTTTGCATGCGGATATCTTGAAAATTATTCCCGAAAGAATCCATGGAATGTAAGAACATCCAAGCTTCCCACTCTATGCATGACCCTATATTGACCAATGACGGTCCCCAGATTCCTTCTTGTTTCGTTAAACATTGACGCTATCCTGGGAGAGGTTACCATCTCAGATAGAAGACAGAAGTTGAACGAGATGACAAAGGGCAATCATTTGGGGGATGCATACGCGACAACCCTAACACGAATAAAGGCCCAGAAGGGGAGTAGATCCAGACTCGGAATGGAAGCCCTGATGTGGGTGTTGAACTCGGAGCGACCATTACACACCACCGAGCTATGCCATGCCTTAGGGGTAAAGATAGGATCCACTGATCTGGATGTTGAAAACGTTCCTACAATTCGAACACTCCTAGCGTGCTCTTTGGGTCTTATCACTGTTGAGGAATGCTCCTCCACCGTTCGGCTTGTCCATTTCAGTTTACAAGAGTATTTATCCGATAACCTAAGCCTGTTCCAAAGCCCACACTCAGTGATGGCGGAGGTTTGCTTGACCTACCTCGGTTTTCGGTGTCTCCAGGAACTTTCACCTCTTAGTTCGACTCTATCAGCCCTCCCCTTTGCCAGATATGCTTCCGGCTACTGGGGAACGCACATGAGGAAGGGGGGGGTCGGGAGTCTGGCTCCTCTTGCACTGAAGCATCTGCTTGAATTCGAACAGCATATATCTTCTCAACTGCTCTTTCTACGATACTACGAAGATCAGAGCTCTTGGGAGGATTTCTGTGAGAGGCGTGACCTTAAGGGCCCCACAGGGCTCCATGGAGCGGCATTTTTCGGGATTGTGGAGATAGTTGCTACGCTATTGGCGATGAAGGAATGGGATATCAATGCAACCGATGCTAGAGGTAGAACGGTGCTCGCGTGGGCAGCTGTAGGAGGCCATTCGGATGTTGTAGCGATGATATTACAACGAAAGGATACCGAGGCCGATACAGCGGGCACCGAATATGGCATGACACCGCTCTGGTTGGCTACGAAGTACGAGCATGAGGGAGTAGTAAAGCTGCTATTGGAACGAGGGGACGTCAACCCCAACACCTCAGACACTGAATATGGTTGGGCACCACTCTCGTTGGCTGCGGAGAGAGGGCATAAGGGAGTAGTAAAGTTGCTATTGGAGCGAGGGGACGTCAATCCCAACACCACAGACACTAAATTTGGTCGGACACCACTCTCGTGGGCTGTGCAGAGCGGGAATGAGGGGGTAGTAAAGTTGCTATTGGGGCGAGGGGACGTCAACCCCAACACCACAGACACTAAATATGGTTGGGCACCACTCTTGTGGGCTATGGAGAGCGGGAATGAGGAGGTAGTAAAGTTGCTATTGGAGCGAGAGGACGTCAATCCCAACACCACAGACACTGAATATGGTTGGGCACCACTCTTGTGGGCTGTGCAGAGCGGGAATGAGGTAGTAAAGTTGCTATTGGAGCGAGGGGACGTCAATCCCAACACCACAGACACTAAATATGGTTGGGCACCACTCTTGTGGGCTGTGCAGAGCGGGAATGAGGAGGTAGTAAAGTTGCTATTGGGGCGAGGGGACGTCAACCCCAACACCACAGACACTGAATATGGTTGGGCACCACTCTTGTGGGCTGTGCAGAGCGGGAATGAGGAGGTAGTAAAGTTGCTATTGGAGCGAGAGGACGTCAATCCCAACACCACAGACACTGAATATGGT